>TARA_R110002072_G_scaffold136124_2_pt1 | contig 288687 bp, 250 predicted proteins | sample TARA_R110002072 | Tara Oceans TARA_R110002072 (sample SAMEA4397118) | marine metagenome | biome: Polar Biome; feature: [SRF] surface water layer (ENVO:00010504); material: water (ENVO:00002006), including particulate matter (ENVO:01000060) such as... | depth 5 m | reverse complement strand
GCCCAAATTAAATATCCTCCGTCCCCTTTCTTATTTCCTCCGTCCCCATTTTTGCATTAGCCCGCAAGTGCTCAGCGTCTATCGTACCCACCACCACCGAACTCACACCCGGCTCTGAGAGACAAAACTGCAGGCTGTTCGCAGTGCCGCCTGCCGCCGCATCTCCTGCGGCATGCCCGCTGGCCAGGGCTTTTTTGATCAGCACACCTTTGTTCAGTTGATGCGCCCGGCTGATGACTTCGCGCTCACTCGTGTGCTGGGGATTAAAGGTCACCATCACGACGTCTGAATACTGCAGTGCCAGCAGACCGCCTTCAGGTGTTTTGCCGGAGAATCCGATACTGCGGATCAGGCCCTCCTGTTTTATGCGCATCAGCGTCTCCAGGCAATCAGAGTGATTGATAACATCCAGATCATTGCCGTCAGAGTGCACCAGAACAATGTCCAGGTAGTCGGTGCGTAATCTTTGCAGGCTGCGTTCAACGCTGTGACGGGTGTGTTGAGCGCTGAAGTCAAAACGGGACTTGCCACCACTGAACTCCTCGCCCGTTTTTGTGCAGAGCAGCCAGTCCTGACGGTTTTTCAACAGGCCGCCCAGGCGCTCTTCCGAGCAACCATAAGCGGGAGCGGTATCCAGCAGATTGATGCCAAGTTCTCTGGCCAGATCCAGCAGGCGCGTTACGGTATCATCATCAGGCAACTCAAACGCATCCGGATATTTGACGCCCTGATTGCGGCCGATCTTGACGGTCCCCAGCCCCAGCGTTGATACCTGCATTCCTGTATCGCCCAGTGCGCGTTGTGGCAGTGATGAAACGGTCATCAGCGTAGCGACTCCCATGGCGTGTCAGCAATCCCGGCTGTCGGCAGCAGGTTCTGCAACGGCGTGTCAGAACCCGAAACCGAACCACCAGCATGGATATTACCTGCGGGTGCAAGTGAGGCAGCAACAAGTCTGAGTGCCGTGTCGCCCAGATTGGGACACAGCGTGAGTTTGGTCGGCCAGCAGGTCAGGAACTTGCCGTTCTCCGCAACAAACGCATTGTCCGGTCGGCTCATGTCCGGGGCTTCTGGTTCAGCACGGTCAATGTAAAAACTGTGCCACCGGGCGGCCGCAAAATCAATCCAGGGGAACAGTGAAACAAGTTCGGTTTCAGCACGTCTGCATTGCTCCCGGGCGCTGACGTTGACGCCGCTTTCTGCCAGTTCGCCGCCCAGATACCAGATCCACTCGCCGGCAGCTTCATCACGGCAGGGGTGCGCAGTAATTGTCAGGCGCGGCGTCATGCCAAAACTGTCACCGATACAATGCACATACGGAGGTGCCGGGTGACTCACGCGAACGGCTACCATGTGCAGCGGCCGGCGTTGCATGGCAGGCCCTGACGTCAGTCCGGAAAATTGCTGCCCGGCCAGCAGTGCCTCGTTACCCGCGCCGGCGCACAGAATCACCCGGTCGGCGTGCAGCGCAATACGCGTGGTGTTATTGGTCAGCGTCATGCCGTGCTCTGAAAGCTGAATCTGCGGGCTCTGAAAAATACGATCCTGCCAGCGCGAAGCCAGCGTACGCAGCAGGGAGGGCGTGTCGATCACAAAATCGGTGAGTTGATACAGCGTGCCGCCGGCTAATCCACCTCTGGAAACTGAATTGGCAGGTACAGAACTAGTGGGTACAGAACTGGCAGACAAAGAACGGGCAGCAGAAAAAAATGCCGGATACTCGTGCGCAGTCAGTGCATCAATTCGCCCCCGCAGCGCCTTGCTGCCCAGAAATGTTTTCAGCCGCGAACGGACTGATCCGCCTGACCACATATAATAATGCGGAGAGAGCACCCGCACCGAACGCAGGTCTGTTTCTCCGCTGCCGTCCAGACAGGCACGCCAGCGCGCAGGCATTCCGGCAATGGCACTGCTGGCCGGACTCAGGGTGCCGTTCAGGGCGTATTTGAGTCCGCCATGAATGATACCCTGTGAGGCCAGCGTCTGACCGTCGCCCAGTGCTGACTTTTCCAGCAGCACAGCATTGTATCCCGCTTCACTTAAGCGGTTGAGTGTCCACAGCCCTGCGATGCCGCCGCCCACGATGGCAATTTGTACGGATGCAGTGTTCATTGTGCTACAGCCATTTTCGCCATTTGAAATACATCAGCAGACCGCCACCCATGACCGCCATCGTTGCCAGAACCAGAGGATAACCCCAGCTCCAGCGCAGCTCGGGCATAAACTCGAAGTTCATGCCATAAATGCCGGCGATAAACGTCAGCGGCATAAATACGCTGGCAAAAATGGTCAGGACTTTCATGATCTCGTTCATCCGCTGGCTGACACTGGACAGATAAAGATCCAGCATGCTGCCCAGCAGATCACGCAGGGTTTCGATATTGTCGATGATATGTATGGTGTGGTCGTAAACATCACGCAGGTACACTCTGATGTCGCTGCTCAGAATAACACTCTCATCGCGACTCAGGCTGCTGAGGACTTCGCGCAGTGGCCACACGGCTTTTCGCAGCAGCAGCATTTCACGCTTGAAGTGATGAATCCGCCCTAACGATTCAGGTGTGGGATTGACCAGCAGGTCATCTTCCAGATCCTCAATGGCATCGCCCAGTTTTTCCAGCAGCACAAAATAATTGTCGACGATGGCATCGATCAATGCATAGGTCAGGTAGTCCGGCCCCAGCCCCCTGATGCGCCTGCCCTGTCTGAGACGCAGGCGGACACCATCAAATACATCGCCCGGCTTCTCCTGAAAGGAAAGCACATAGTTGTCACCTACAATCAGACTGACCTGCTCGAATTTTACGGTGTTCAACGCATCATCAAACTGCAGCATTTTAATGACGATATACAAATAGTCATCATGCACTTCAATTTTGGGCCGGTGATCAGAATTCAGGATGTCTTCCATGACCAGCGGATGCAGTTCAAAGCGGGCGCCTATCTGTCGCACAACTTCCGGGTTGTGCAGTCCGTCAATGTTGAACCATGCAGTTTCGCGGTTTTCAGCGGACTGTTCGCAGTCGGTTGCCTGCGCCAGGGCCTGCTCATGCAGGGATTGCGAGTCATAACGCATCAGCGTGATTTGTGTATCGCTGTTCTGGATATCACCAACGTGCACCAGCGTACCCGGCGCAGCACCAAGCTTTTTGCCGCGCTTTTTGATCAGCCTGGACGAGCGACGAGCGTGATGAGTCTTGGCCATAGTGACGGACTATCCCTGATATGTGGGGTTTGCACCCGACGGCGAATCCTGCAATCATTCCCGCCAGTTCAGGGGCCATGGTATCACGCCTGTCCCTGACCGTGTCAGGCGTGTCACACGCCCGTGCAATGCCGAACCGGCAAGGGAATTCCAGTGAACAGGTCTGTTTATAATTTTGCGTTTTATCTGCTGTTGCCGGTGATTGTGCTGCGCCTGCTATGGCGCGCGTTGTTTCTGCCGGCACCGGCGTATGCCAGACGCTGGGGTGAGCGGCTCGGGTTTGTCGACAAAGCCATTGAGGGGCGCCCGGAACAGAAGTGGATCTGGGTACATGCGGCATCAGTTGGCGAAGCTGTTGCCATTTCGCCGCTGGTATTGAAACTGCGCCGTGAAAAGCCGGAATGGGGCATTGTGGTGACCACCATGACCCCGACTGGTTCCATGCGGATCAATGAACTGTTTGCCAATGATGTGTGCCATGTCTATGCGCCGTATGACTACGGCGGAGCGGTCAAGCGCTTTCTTGCCACCTTCAAGCCGGAGCTGGTCATTCTGGTGGAAACCGAACTGTGGCCGAATCTTGTCCACTATACCAAGCTGAGCGGCGCCACCGTGATGGTTGCCAATGCCCGTCTGTCAGAGAAGTCCTATCGTGGGTACCAGAAATTTGCATCGCTGGGCAAACCCATGCTGCAGCAGATTGATGTGATAGCGGCTCAGGCAGAAAGCGATGCGGAACGATTCAGGAAGCTGGGTGTGCCGGACAGCGCATTGCGGGTCACCGGCAGCATCAAGTTTGACATAGGTCTGCCTGAGGATCTGCCCGAAAACGTCGCCCGGATGCGACAGTGCCTGGCAGGTAGCCGGCCCGTCTGGATTGCCGCCAGCACCCGGGAAGGTGAGGACGAAAAGATTCTCAGGGCATTCAAACTGGTTCAAAAAGCCATCCCCGATGTACTGTTGATTCTGGTGCCCCGGCACCCCGAGCGCTTCAATTCGGCAGCCAGACTGTTTGAAGCCGCCGGGTTCAAAGTGGTGAGGCGTAGCAGCGCCAAACCAGTGGACCTGAAAACGTCAGTGTTTCTGGGCGACTCCATGGGTGAGTTGCTGGTTTATCTCAGTCTGGCAAGGGTGGCTTTCATCGGTGGCAGTCTGGTTGATACCGGCTGTCAGAATGTGCTGGAGCCGGCTGCGCTGGGGTTGCCTGTCATTGCCGGGCCGTCACAGTACAATTTTCAGGCGATCTGTGAGCAACTGGAAAACAGCGGCGCGCTGAAAACCGTCCCTGATGAACGGGCGCTGGCAGAAAAGGTGATCGAGCTGTTGCAGGATGAGGACAAACAGGCAGCCATGGGAACCGCCGGCAAGGCGGCGGTGGCAGCCAATCATGGCGCGCTGGAGCGCATATTTGAACTGGTGGTGGCGCGTTTACCCGCCGGGTAAATCAGCAGCGCACATCATTTCAGCGGGCGCAGCGTCAGGTTATGAGCCTGATTGTCATGCATCCAGATATTATCTTCAATGCGGATGCCGCCCAGTGGCAGCAACGTGTCAATCAGCTTCCAGTTCAGCAGCGCAGAGCGCGGACCGGTGCGCAGCGGGTCGAGCAACATGGGGATAAAATAGACACCGGGTTCAATGGTGAACACCATATGATTTTCGATCACCCGGGTCGTGCGTAACGCGGGGAATTGAGCCGGTGGCGGCTGAACCGAGCCGTCCGGCCCTGCCATTCTGCCGCCAACATCGTGCACCTGCAGACCCAGAAAATGCCCCAGGCCATGTGGCATAAAGGTAGCGGTGATCTGCTCTTCAATCAGTTCGTCCACCGTACCACGGCAGATTGATGTGTCAGCCAGTAATTGAGCCAGCATCCGGTGCGCGCTTAAATGCAGGTCCGCATAGGGCAGGTCTGGACTGATGGACGCGATGACTGCGCGCTGCAGTTTCTGCATGCCTGCCAGCAGCTCAACAAAGACTGCATTGGTGCCGGGCCGGGCCCAGGTTCGCGTAATGTCCGAGCAGTAGCCATGGCTGCGGCATCCGGCATCAATCAGCAGAATCTGGCTGGGTGTCGGGTTGCTGCGAGCCTTGTGCTGGTAGTGCAGCGTCGCTGCGTGCTGATTGAGCGCCACAATATTCGGGTAGGGCAACTCGTTATCCAGCACGCGGCAGGCCTGCAGATACGCCATATGGATATCGTATTCTGCGCCGCCGGCCAGAAAAGCTTCCTGCGCAGCCTGGTGGCCGGTCAGGGCGTGTGCGTTCGCTTCAGAAATCCGCTGCACTTCATAGGCGGTCTTAAAGGCGCGCTGGTAATCCAGGTGGCTCAGCAGTGGTGCAGGATTGATGGCGGCAGGGGCAATGCCCAGCGCTGCTGCAAAGGCAGTATCTTCTCCCAGAAATGACAACTGACTGCGCTCAGCCCCGAGGGTGTCGAGCTCCCGGGCCAGCTGTGATCTGTCGCCAAGTATGACGATGTCAAACTGGTCCGCCCACCAGGCAGGCATGTCCAGATTCGGGTCGTGCCAGAAGTCCTGCGGAATGACGGCAAAAAACAGCGGTTTATGACCCGGCCGTAGCAGCACAAACTGGTCCGGACGGTCTACCGGTACCCAGCGCAGATAGTGCCCCCAGGCACGAAAAGGCACGGCATGATCATCAGCGTAGTAGTCATGTGCGCACCCGCTGTGGATCAGCACGGACTGTCCGGCGACACCGGCAGCCTGCAACGCGGCAATATATTCTCTGGTCAGAGCGGTGATGTGATCAGCAAATAATTCTTCAGTACTCATGGTGTGTGATAATACGCCGAATCCGGCAACAACAACAGACTATGACTAAGCCTTTGCACGGTAACATGCACCGTAAAATAATCCATTGTGATTGCGACTGTTTCTACGCCGCCATCGAGATGCGAGACAACCCGGAGCTGCGCGGCAAACCACTGGCCGTGGGCGGCGCCAGTGAGCGCCGCGGTGTTGTGGCCACCTGCAACTATGAGGCGCGCCGCTTTGGTATTCATTCTGCCATGCCGACTGCGTCGGCGTTGCGGCGCTGTCCGCAGCTGATTGTGGTTTCCCCGCGCATGGAAACGTACCGCCAGGTGTCCAGACAGGTGCAGGCGATTTTTCGTCACTACACGGAAATTATTGAGCCGTTGTCACTGGATGAGGCATTTCTGGATGTCAGCGCTGTTCAGCTGTGCAAGGGCAGCGCAACCCTGATGGCAGAGGAAATCCGCACGCGGGTTCGTGACACGCTGGGGATAACCATTTCAGCGGGCGTGGCGCCGAACAAATTTCTCGCCAAAATAGCCAGCGACTGGAACAAGCCTGACGGGCAGTATGTCATCCGGCCGCAGGATGTGGATGCCTTTGTGTGTGCATTGCCGGTGAAAAAGCTGTTTGGTGTTGGCAAGGTGACTGCGGCACGTCTGCATGCCATGGGCATCAATGTGTGTGAGGACCTGCGACCTTACAGTGAAGCTGCGCTGCTAACCCAGTTTGGCAGTTTTGGTACCCGGTTATACGAACTGGCGCGAGGTATTGATGAGCGTGAGGTCAAGGTTGAGCGGCAGCGCAAATCGCTGAGTGTGGAAAATACCTTTGCCGAAGATTTGCCGGATCTGGAGGCCTGCCTGACGCAGATTGGCGGTTTGCATGAGCAGATGCTGGCACGCTGGCAGAATCTTGCCACCCGGTACCGGGTGGCCGGGTGTTTTGTTAAATTAAAGTTCAACAATTTTGTTTCGACAACCGCTGAACAGGCTGGCGCAGACATGGATATGCGTGTGTTTCCGGCGTTGATGGCACAGGCATGGCAGCGCCATCAACGACCGGTCCGGCTGATTGGGCTGGGCGTGAGGCTGAAGCCGCAATCGGACATCACCGGTTCCCGGGAAGACCTGCAGTTGCCGTTGATGCTGGAATAGTTCTCCCGCGACAACTGCGCGCCTGACGCCCCGGTCATGTCACTCTTTGCTCTTGTCATGCACCCGAATCAGACCTTCCTGACAAACTGATGCGACCAGCAGACCTTCGCGGGTAAAGATATTGCCGCGGTTGAAGCCGCGCGCCTGCGACGATGAAGGGCTGTCCTGTGAGTAGAGCAGCCACTGATCGATGCGGAACGGACGATGAAACCACATGGTGTGATCCAGACTGGCCACCTGCAGTTTGGGGTCAAACAGACTCTGGCCATGCGGGCGCAGGCTGGTCTGCAGCAGCGTCATGTCGGACGCGTAGGCCAGCAGGTGAGAGTGCATCGAGAAGTCGGCAGGCAATTCGGTATTCAGACGGAACCAGACGCTGGTGCGCGGCTCCTTGGGCGTGTTATCAAACAGGCTGTTGATATCCACATGACGCAGATCAACAGCAAACTGCCGGGAAAAACGCTCCAGCAGATCCTCGCTGATCTTGCCGCGGAAGCGTTCGGCCATCTGTTTGCGGTCGGCACAGTCTTCCGGTGGGGGCACATCCGGCATGTCAATCTGGTGCGACAGGCCTTCCTCCGGCACCTGAAACGAGGCTGACATGTTGAGAATGGCCTTGCCATGCTGGATTGCCACAATACGACGGGTGGTAAAGCTCCTGCCATCGCGGATACGGTCAACCTGATAAATGATGGGATGTTTCAGGTCGCCGGGGCGTAAAAAATAGGCATGCAGGGAATGCACATGGCGATCATCAGGGACAGTGTGCGTGGCGCTGAGCAGGGCCTGGGCCAGCACCTGACCACCGTACACGCGGAACCAGCCTTCATTGGCACTGCCGGAGCGATAGAGATTCTCGTCCAGTTTCTCCAGCTCCAGATGATTCATGACCTGTAGTAATTGATCGTTGTCCTGCGAGTTCATAGTGGCCTGCCCGGGGTTGTAATAGCTTGATGATTGCTTTGTGGTTGCGGGGAAGTGTAGCATTTTCCGGCCGAATCGCCGACATCTTTACCGATAGCCGGGTGCAGCGTATGATCAGCGCTACACCCGACAAAAACAACAAAAGGAGATCAACATGCTCAAGAAACTGATGGCGGCAACAATTCTGTCCACTGCTGCGCTGGCAACCGTCACCTGGCTGCAGGTACCGGCCAATGCCGCTGACAATGACCGCCTGGCCGCCGTGAAACAGCAGTTTGTAGGGCATTATGAGCTTGTCAGTTTTATCAGTTTTCCGGCCGAAGGCGGCGAGGTAGACAACAACTACATCGGTCGCATCATGTACGATGAAAATGACCAGATGTCGGCGCAGGGGATGCCAAAGGATCTGCCAGCACGTGCTGCCCGGACAACTGAACTGGTGCGTGGCGGCTTTGCCTACTGGGGCCCGGTCACCTGGGATGTGTCTCAGAATAAAGTGACGCACCATGTGCAGGGTTCACCTACACGTGGCAGCTGGGTGGGTGAAGATAATATCCGTTACTACGAATTTACCGATGATGGTTTACTGAAGCTGTCCATCCGTGACGAAAACGGCCGCACTACCGGCACCCTGACCTGGCGCCGCATTGGCGACTGACACATATTGTTACCAATCAGTCAGTATTTGACGCCTGTCAATAAATGAGTCCCGCAGCTCAGGCACTATTATGCCTTCGTGAATGACTTTGCATGATGCAAAGGAGACTCCCGTTGATTGCGGCGTATCAACAATGGGCCGAGGGTTATGGTGTTGTCCGGCACTGCAGCGACTCGGCCAGGCGTGTACATGAACTCGTTTCATCACTTGAAGAACAGGGCAGGTCCGAGGTGCCGGATATGCTGGCGGCCGCCGATCGGCTGTGCAACATGGGCTTGTGGCTGACGCTGCACATGATCTATGCCCGCCGCGTGAATCTGGACGGGCGACCGCCGGGCCCCGAAGACTTCAAATCTGTGCCCGCAGCGTATGCTGAAGAAGCGCTGGCAATGGTGCCGGTTTATGTGGGTTATCTGCTGGCCAACGCACTCAGCGGTAAAACCCGCGGCTGGCTGTCAGGGGTTGCACACTGCGGTGCCGCGATTGATGCCATCAACGTATTGACCCGTAATCTTGATGAAGAGCAATTGCTGCGTTACCCGTTAACTGAAGCGGGGCTGACGCAGCTTTGCTGTGACTATTCCAGTTTTGCAGTTGCACCTGATGGCCGGCCGGTCGCATCGGCAGGCAGTCGGCTGAGCGCACTGACTGCAGGCAATGCAAGCCCCGGAGGGTGCCCGGGTAATGCGGATCTGCAATATGTGCATATGCCGTTGCCGGGTCAGGAGCTGGTGGCGCTGCTGAGCACGTCCGCTTTCCAGTCTCAGACCAGTGCTGACTGGGCGCCACAATGGTGGCGCGGTGAGGACAGTGGTCTGGTGCTGCCGATCATGCTGACCGGGCGCAACCAGGCAGAGGCGGCAAGGTATGAGGAGCAATTGAGCCGCAATGGTTTCAGCCCGCGCAATGTGGATGCTCACGATCCGGCGGCAATTGCCTGGGCCATCATCACCATGGCGGCGGACCTTCAGGAAGAACACCGGCTGGTTGTGACTGGTGTTTGCGGGTACCCGGTGCGGATGCCTTGCGCGCTGGCCTCGTCAACTGACGATCCGGGCGTGCCGCCGACCGGTAATCCGGCACTGGACAGCGCAGTGCGCGAGCAACTGACAAACGAATTGAAGCGATTATATGTCGCGCCGGACCTGCTGCAATTGTGTGCGGGTGTGTTGATGAGCCATAAAAAAGATCAGCGGCAACCGGCCAAAGACCACTGGTTACGACGTCTGCGAGTTGATCTCCCGATGCTGCCAATGCCTGAGACGCTGCCACTGAACAGCGATTTTTCGGCAATGGAAGCGATTGATGACTGGTTCAGTGTGCTGGTGCAGAACAATCCTTTTCACCGTTTTCGAGTAGCTGACCCCGGCGGACTGCGCAACAATCGATTAACCAGGACGACTGACATTCTGAAACATCGTGTCACCCGGCCGGACGAAACAGCGGCCGAATCGCTCAACGGCGGGATCATTACGGCCTCCAATGAGGAAGCGGTAGTCGCTGCCGCGCTGGCGAACAAGCAGGGCGTCAATCTGGTTATCTGCAACGAGGCGCCGGCTATCAAGATGCTGTGTCCGATGCGACAGGAAATCATGTTTTCACGACAGCTGCGTGAGTCTGGCAGAGAGGCTGTCTGGCTGAGTGTGCCCGTGGTAGTGACCTCCCATACCTGGGAAAACGGGCTGGACGGTGGTGGCGGGCAGCATTGTGCATTGCCCACGGCATGGCTTGAGGAAATGTCAGATGTGGCACCTGTGCTGTTTCCCTGTGATGCGGCCACAACGGTCACAACGCTGGAGCGACTGTACGGGCAACGCGGCAGTGTTGCGGTGGTGGTTGTCCCCAGGCTGCCGCTGCCAGTGGTGACCGACGAGAATCAGGCATGGCTGGGCGCGGATGAAGGTCTTTTGGTGCTCAGTCACGATGACGATGCCAGCTTGCAGTTGATTGCGGTCGGCGCTTACCAGTTGCAGTCCGTGCAGCGGGCGGCGCAACGTCTTCGCGCCAATGGTGTGGCCTGTTCGGTGGTAGCGCTGATTGAGCCGGGGCGGTTTCGGATGCCGCGTGATGCACACGAGGCAGCCTACGTTCACAGTGCGGAAAAAATCAGTGCGCTGATACCGGAAGTGGCGACACGCATCATCGTGACACACACCTGCGCGGAGATCATGACCGGTGTATTGCGACCGCTGGACAGAGGGGCTGCAAATACCCGCTTTCTGGGTTATCGTAACCACGGTGGTGCGTTGGATGTATTTGGCATGCAGTACGCCAACCAGCAAACCTGGGCGCACATCGTCAAGGCCGGCCACGATATGCTGGTGGCGGGAAACGATCCAGCATTCCTGAGTGATACCGAGTATCAGGCTGTCACTGGTCGTGGCGACCCCGATGTGCTGAGATAACACAACGCGGAAATCGCGCGCTTGCGAGACAGCATGGCTGAAAACTTTCTTTATCTGACGCGCCTGGGCATTGATACGCACCAGGAGCCGGTTGTCTTTATGCGCGACGACTGTCATGTCTGTCGCTCCGAAGGCTTTAATGCACAGGGTCGCGTGCAGGTTTGCACCAGTCGTCACTCAATCATTGCAACGCTGGTGATAATCACCAGTGATCTGCTCAGTCATCAGAAGGCTGGTTTAAGTGACGCCGCGTGGAAATTGCTGGGTGCAAAGGAGGGGGAGCAGGCCACCTTCCGTCATGCCGCACCGGTTGAGTCCATGGCGCATATCCGGGGCAAACTTTATGGCAAACCATTCACACAACAGGCTGCCAACGACATCATCAACGACATCAATGCGCGCCGGTATTCCGACATCCAGCTGTCCGCTTATGTGACCGCCTGCGCCGCCAATAATCTGAGTATTGACGAAACCATTTTTATCACACGTGCAATGGTGGATGCCGGGCGCCAGTTCGACTGGGGCAAGGACCGGATAGTTGTCGACAAACATTGTGTAGGCGGCCTTCCCGGTAACCGCACCACACCCATCGTGGTAGCGATAGCGGCGGCCAATGGTCTGACCATGCCCAAGACTTCCTCGCGGGCTATCACCTCGCCGGCGGGTACTGCGGACACCATGGAGACATTGACCAAGGTGACCTTGAGTTTTGAAAAAATGCGCGCCGTGGTAGAGCAGGAAGGCGCCTGCCTGGCGTGGGGGGGATCGGTTTCACTGAGTCCGACCGACGACATCATCATCCGGGTTGAGCGCGCCCTGGATCTGGACAGCGAGGGACAGATGGTGGCCTCGGTCATTTCCAAAAAAGTGGCGGCCGGTTCAACGCACGTGCTGATTGATATCCCGGTGGGGCCAACAGCAAAAGTCAGAAGCACAGAGTTGGCAGAGCATCTGGCTGATGCGTTGACCAAAACCGGCACGGCGCTGGGACTGCAGATCAAAACAGTGTTCAGTGATGGTACTCAGCCGGTCGGTCGGGGTATTGGTCCGGCGCTTGAGGCAATGGACGTACTTGCAGTGTTGCAAAATAATCCGCAGGCGCCGGCTGATCTGCGCAATCGGTCGCTGGCTGTGGCGGCAGCGCTTCTGGAGCTGGGCGGCGTCTGTGCCAATCGCGAGGGGCTGGCGCTCGCAGAAAAAACCCTGGACAGCGGCAAGGCCTGGAAAAAATTTCAGGCAATCTGTGAGGCGCAGGGCGGTCTGCGCGAGCCGCCGGTCGCCGCTTTTCAGCACACAATTGTTGCTGAAAAGCCGGGGGTGATTGCATTGATGAACAATCGTGTTATCTCCCGGCTGGCCAGTCTGACCGGCGCGCCTACCGACCCGGCGGCAGGACTGTACATGCACGTCAGACTGGGCGATACGGTTGAGCTGGGCCAGCCACTGATGACACTGCACTCCGAATCCACCGGCGAGCTGGAGTACGCGCTGGACTTCTATCAGTCTCACCCTGACGCATTGCACCTTGAGGAAGACGTGGTATGAACCCGATACTTTATTGTATGCCTGGCCAGGACGCGCTTGCGCATCAGCTGCTGGCACTGACCGGCTGGCATGAAGGCGGAATGGAGCTGCGTAAATTTCCTGATGGAGAAACGTACATTCGTGTAGAGGATGATGTCAGCGATCGTGATGCGGTGATTCTGTGTCAACTGCATCACCCGGACGAAAAAACGCTGACGCTGTTGTTGCTGGCGGAGACGCTGCGGGATCTTGGTGCGCGGCGGGTCGGATTGATCGCACCCTATCTGGCCTATATGCGTCAGGACAAACGCTTTAAGGATGGTGAAGGTGTCAGTTCTCACTACTATGCAAAACTGTTAGGCAATCATCTTGACTGGCTGCTGACGGTTGATCCGCATCTGCATCGCATACACAATCTGAACGAGGTGTATCGTATTCCTGCGCATGCCATGACAGCCGTGGCGCCCATGGCGGACTGGATTCGCCGGTATGTGGAGAAACCACTGGTAATTGGCCCGGACAGTGAGTCAGAGCAATGGGCGGCCAACGTGGCACAGGCAGCCGGGTGCCCATGGGAAGTGCTGGAGAAACAGCGGCTGGGCGATCGTGATGTAAAGATTTCACTGCCGCATGTTGAAAAATACGGCGATTACACCCCGGTGCTGGTGGACGATATTATCAGCACGGGAAAAACCATGCTGCAGGCTTCCGCGCACCTGCAGGCGGCCGGCATGCGACCGGCAATCTGTCTGGCAGTGCACGGGATCTTTGCGCCGGGGGCTGCGCAGGAGATGCAGTCGGCCGGACTGACGGTGGTTACCTGTAACAGTATAGCCGACAGCAGCAATCAGATAGATCTGGCTCCTCTGTTGATAGAAGGGCTAAAGGTGACAGAAGGGCTAAAGGTGATAGAGGGGCTACAGAAAATACTGTAGTCCCTTGCCCATCTGACCGGACGAGCGTCAGAACGCTATGCAGTCACCACGCGCAGGAATCTCGCTGCGAATTCCCTTGTCCAGCCACAGCTTCTGGGACAATTCGTCCAGCGCGCCGGCTTCGCCGTGCACCAGCATCAGCCGCGGGTTACTTTCAAAATTGCCGGCCCACTCCAGCAGACAGTCCTGGCCCGCGTGCGCGGACAGCCCGCCAATTGTTGCAATACGTGCCTTGACGTTGAATTCATCACCAAACATGCGGATGTCCTTTTTACCGTCCACCAGCAGTCTGCCCAGCGTACCCTGTGCCTGAAAACCAATAAACATGACGGTGTTTTCCGGCTTCCAGATGCGGTGTTTGAAGTGGTGCCGGATACGTCCACCGGTGCACATGCCACTACCGGCAATGATGATGGCGCCCTGTTTGACCTTGTTGATTTCCATCGACTCCTCTGCCGTTCTGCACAGCTTGAGCATCGGCAAAAACTTTTGTAATGACTCCCGGTTGGCGTCTGTCAGCTGGCGGATATCCTCATCGTCCATGATGTGCAGCCAGCGGTCATAGACCTCGGTCACAGAGATGGCCATCGGACTGTCAAGAAATACCTGCCAGTCGTCCAGCTCACCATCATTAAACAGGCAGCCCAGGTGGAATATCAGTTCCTGGGTCCGGCCGATGGCAAATGCCGGAATCATCAGATTGCCGCCGGCCTCCCAGGTTTCATGCAGGACGGTGCGAAACTCATCCAGCGTTTCCTGATGAGAGCGATGGTTACGGTTGCCGTAGGTGCCTTCCATCATGACCACATCAGCCCTGGAGGGTAACTCCGGGTCATTCATCAGCGCCGAGTTCCTGTTACCAAGGTCGCCGGAGAATACCAGAATCTTTTCCTCGCCCTTTTCACTCAGTGTCAGCTCAACAATGGCTGAGCCGAGTATATGGCCAGCATCCATAAAACGCACACTGGCCTGCGGGCCTACGTCAAAGGATTTGTGGTAGGGCTGTCCCTCGCACAGGCGCAGCGTTTTTTCCACATCATGCTCAGTATAGATTGGTGATACCGGGTTGCGCCCGCTGCGTTGCCGGCGCAGATTCTCCCGCTCCAGATCACGCTCGTAAATACCCCAGGCGTCTTCCAGAAGAATGCGCAGCAGTTGCCGGGTAGCCTGGGTGCAATAGATGGGGCCGTCAAACCCCTGATTGACGAGTTTGGGCAACATGCCGGAGTGATCCAGGTGTCCATGCGACAGAACCACCGCATCAATACTGGCGGGATTGAATTCAAATTTTTCGTCCTGCACACGGTCCACGGCATCACCGCCCTGATGCATGCCGCAGTCGAACAGGATCCGGCCTGTTGCCGGTGATTCGATAAGGTGGCACGAGCCGGTTACTTCCTGCGCCGCGCCGTAAAAAGTCAGTCTGGCCATAATTATTGTCCGCTTCTTGGGTTAATCGTCTGTTGAATTATCGTCAGTAGTTGATCAGTATGCCTGCCATTAACACGATTACAAGCAGCAGTGTTGCACTCAGGTTGACCGGATTGAACCGGGTGATCCGGTTCCAGCGTCTTTCCAGAGACCTGAGTCGGGTTGTATCAAATTCTGGCATTTTTAATGGGCGGGCAACTTGATTGGATCGGTGTTTTATTGACAACGAGATCAGCAATGCCACCGGTGGCAGATGCTGAAGTGCGCCCGGCACACGCCAGTGCCGGCGTATGGCCCAGCAGGTGACTGCCATGCCGCAGGCGACAGGCCACGCCGACATCCACAGATTGTAAGGCACCACACTGTAAAGCAGCGCGGCTCGCATGGGTTGCCACAACCAGGGGACAATGATTGCGCTGCTGCCCAGGGCCAGCCACACGCCAAGTGCCAGCGGATTCTGGCTAACGGCGGCAGTGTGTTCTTGCTGTGTTTTACGGACAAGCCTGTGCGCGAGCCATAATACCCTGCCAACGATCAGGCTGGTGCTGACCGCGCCGGCCAAGACCAGGTAACGCCAGCCGGCAAGCTCGGGGGACCCGAGCAATGACTTCAGGCCGACTTTGGCGGCAGCACCGCTGGTCAGCGGCAATCCGGCAATGGACAGCGCTGCAACAATCAGCATGGCCCACATGGCATAACGCAGTCGCGGGTCGGGCTGATACTGTTTCAGCAAGGGTGCTGCCATAAACAGTGCACCCTTGATAAGCGCATGGTGGAATGCATACACAGCCAGCGCCACGGCAATGACATCGCGTTGTGCCGGCAACTGCCAGCTCAGTGCGACCAGAAACAGCAGATAACCGATCTGGCTGACTGATGAATATGCCAGTACCTGTTTTATCTCGCTACGGGCCAGTCCCATCAGCACGCCGTAGAACGCACTGAACAGTGCGATTGCCATGATCACCGGCGCCCATTGCTGGCTCAGCCCGGAGAGCGGCATGATCTTCCACAACCCCAGTATGCCTGCCTTGATCATGGCGCCGGACAGCACTGCGCTGGCTGCGGCAGGGGCCGCCGGGTGTGCCAGCGGCAGCCAGACATGCAGCGGCCAGAAACCGGCCTTCAGGCCCAGGCCGACCAGCAGCAGGGCAGCGGCGACCGGGGTAATACCGACACCCGTCTGCCAGTCTGTCAGACTGGTTGAACCATCGTTGGCATAGGCCATGAGCAGTAGTGCCGCAAATAGCGCCATTTCGCCCACAATAGCAAGCTGCAGATAGAGTCTGCCAGCCCGGCGTGCCTGTGGGGACTGATCATGCACAATAAGTCCATAGGCGGACAGACTCATCATGGAGAACCCAATATAAAAACCAAGCGCATCCTGGGCAATGATCAGTACTATATTGCCGGTCATCGACAACACCCAGAACACCCAGAAACGCAGCAACCTGCCGTTATTCGCCAGCGTGGCGTATGCAAACACAGATGCGACAGCCCAGAGGATGACAGTAAATATCAGCCATGCCGACTCCAGGTCAGAGAGATTGCCCCACAACGCGCCGGGCCACAGTATGCTGTTGGTGACTAATCCATTCATGGAGAAAACTCCCGGCTGACAATAAACTCAGTCCAGCCCAGCGGACTGATAACACTGCCCGCGAAGATGCCTGCCAGCAGAGAAAGCAGCGCAGTGAGCAGTGGCGGCAGCAACAACATCCAGTGCGTTTCCAGGCGTCGGTTGGTGAAATTATTTTCAGCCCAGCCGCCGTGGGGCGCGGCAGCAAACCAGCCCCGGTAAAGCAGTGGCAGGAAGTAGGCCGCGTTGAGCAGGGAGGAGCCAATCAGAATCAGCAGCACCCAGTCGTTGCCGGACTCCATCGCGCCCATCCCCAGATACCACTTGCTGATAAATCCGGCCACCGGCGGAATGCCGATCATTCCCAGCGCACCAACAGTAAATGTGGCCATCGTCCAGGGCATGCGCCGACCCACACCGTCCATTTCCTGGACAGTGTGAATGCCCAGCGTTTCCGCAAAATTGCCGGCGCAAAAAAACAGAGTGATCTTCATCAGTCCCTGGTGCACCAGATGCACAATTGCACCGACGGCTGCAATCGGACCGGCCATTGCCACGCCAAGCGTAATGTAAGAGACCTGGCTGATGGTGGAGAATGCCAATCGGCGTTTGATTTCGCGTTGCCGCAGTGCCTGCACCGAGCCATAGATGATTGTGGCCGATGCCAACCAGAGCAGTGGCTGGGTCAGCCCCAGTGACTGGCTGGCCTCAATGCCATAAACATCATACACCACACGGATAATGCCAAACGCCCCGGCTTTGACAACCGCCACGGCGTGCAGCAGGGCACTGACCGGTGCAGGTGCAACCATCGCTTTGGGTAGCCAGCTGTGCAGCGGCATGAGAGCAGCCTTGACGCCCAGCCCGGCTATCAGCAGCACAAAGGCCACCACCAGGCTGACAGTCATGTCCGGCGAGAAACCTCCCAGATATCCGCCGGGTGTGAATTCAGGAGTGCCAATCTGTGAGTGCAGTAATGCCACACCCATCAATACCAGCGTTCCGCCACCCAGCGTGTATGCGAGGTAAATCCGCCCGGCGCTCAGTGCCTGCGGTGTGCCCCGGTGAACCACCAGTGGGAAGGTGGCGAGGGTGAGCAGTTCATAAAAAAGCAGAAACGTGATCAGGTTGCCGGCCAGCGCAATGCCCACTGTTGCGCTGACGCAGAGGCTGAAGTAACCAAAGAACCGTGAGCGTAGTGGTGACCCTTCAAGATAACCAATGGCATAGACAGTTGTGGCCAGCCACAGCACAGAGGACAGCGTGATGAACTGCAGTGACAATGCGTCACCTTGCAGGACCAGATCGGCACCGGGCAGAAATGTCAGGACAAAACGAAACTCCAGCCCCTGACTCACACCGGCCAGCATCAGCGCCACCAGACACAGCTTGATGGTGATGCCGCCCAGATTAAGTGCCGTGCGTCGTTTCACGGCTTTCTCGGGTGTCGCAAAAATCAACAATCCGGGAATCATGGAGCTGAAAATAATCAGCACCGGCAGTAAGCTGGTCCAGGTCAGTAATCCGGACTGCATCATATGCCACCTCCGGCCAGCAAGCGGATCAACCACTCACCGATCAGTGCCATACCCCAGACAACCAGCGCAGGAATCAGCGCCAGCCAGTGTCCCAGACGATGAGGTTTTGTGTCCGGCGGGTTGATGCGGGCGCGATCGAAGGCGGTTGCAACCACACGAAACACATAGGCCGCCGAGACAAGTGTACCGATCAGTACACCGATTGCCCATGGCCAGTACTCCGGTTGACTGAGCAACGGTTCCAGCAGTACCCACTTGGCCAGAAATCCTCCGCTTGGCGGTAGTCCAATCAGGCTGCCACCGGCCACCGCAAATGCAAACATCGCGACAGGAACAGTCTGTGTGGCACCGCGCAGCCCGCTGACCCGTTTGGTGCCCAGCGTGGATTGCATCTCGCCGGCGGCCAGAAACAGCGACGCCTTGGCCAGCCCGTGAGCAATGACAAACAACCACAGGGCGATATGCATCTGTGGCATCTGCCAGGTCATCAGCAGACCCAACGCCATCAGCGCATAACCGAGCTGCGCGACAGTGGAATGGGCAACCAGGGTTTTGATGTAGGGGCTGCGCATGGCCGACCAGCCACCGACAAGCAGCGCAAGCATGCCTGCGGCTGCCATGGCCGGCCCGATTTTCTGTGCAAGCTCCGGCGGTGCAATTTCTGTCCACACCAGCCACAGAATAAACAGGGGACCTTTTACCACAAGCCCTGACAGCAGCGCACTGACGGCTGTTGGTGCATTGCTGTGTGCGGCCGGCAACCACAGGTGCATGGGCCACAAGGCGCCTTTGATCATGAGCGCTACGGTCATCAGCACCAGCGCCAGGCGGGTGATGTTGTTATTCTGCGCCAGCGAGCCCAGTTGTACGATGTCCAGCGTGTTGTACTGACCGTAAAGAAAAACGATGCCCAGCAAATAAAACAGCGACGCTGCCAGTGACAGAATCAGATAATTGGCAGCTGCCCGGTAGGCTTTGGGACCGCTCAGCGCCACCATGGCTACAGCGGCAAGGCCCAGTAATTCCAGTGTGATATACAGATTGAACAGATCCGCTGACAGCCAGAGTGCGGCCAGCGATGCATGCAGAAAACAGCTCAGTGCCCAGAAATCGTTGCTGGCGCGTTGCACACTGAACCGGGCATAAAGTCCGATCAGCAGATGCATGAATGCGGTAAATACCAGCAGCAGCGCACTCAGCGGTGACAGCCGCAGACGGATTGCCAGACCAACCTGCCAGTTACCAATGTTCAGCAGCGCCGGCATTTCACCTGCTACTGACGTCAGCGCAACCGCGGCCGCAATCAGACTGATGACGCTGCCGGTGATGGTAATCAGTCCTGCGCGGTTGAACGACACGTTGGGGCCGGCCAGCACCAGCATCAGAGCGCAGAGTAATGGAGTGGCAAGACTGATGAGTGCGCCGTTCATGTCAGGTATCACTTTTATCGGAGCTAACGATTTCGTCTTGTGTGCCTGCCGTGATCAGACGCAGTGCAAACGCAGTGGCACTGATGGCAACGACCAGTCCGGTGACAACCAGTGCATGCAGCAGCGGGTCCGGCGTCTCTTCGCGTCGGGCCAGTGCAACCATGATCAGAAATGTGCCAGAGCCCATGATGTTGACGGCGATGAGTCGTCGTATCGGGTCATGCAGGCTGATCAGGCCGTGCAGTCCCAGTGATATCAGTGCAATGCCCAGTGCCAGATAGCAGGTAACCATGTTGATGCTGTTGAAGATCATGTGCGCAGATCCTCCCTGTCACCCACCACCAGCAGGGTCAGCGTAACGGCGATGGATACTGTCGCAAACAGCTCAATCAGCAGGATCAGCCATCCGGCAATCGGAATGGGATATACCAGCCAGCCTTGTCCAGTCCAGGCGGTTAGAATGGCGACAGACAGGAACAGCAGAGCGCCGCCTGTCACACTTAGTCGCAACCACCAGAATGACCAGCGCAGTGGTGGCAGAATGCCGACGATGCGCAGCATGACCGCGCCGGCGGCGAGCATCGCACCGGCCTGAAATGCCCCGCCGGGTGCGCTTGCGCCGTTCCAGAGCAGGTACCCGCCAACCACCACCAGCAGCGGCACCAGTATCCGCGTCCACGACAGCAGCAGCTGCCAGGGCCGGGCCGGTTGCAGAATCTGGCCTGACGAGGGGAACAGCTGGCGCAGTCCGCTCAGTGCCAGCAACAGCACCACCAGCTCCAGCAATGTGTCCCAGGCGCGGAAGTTGAGCAGGACGGCGGTAACCGGATGATCGACGCCGCTGTTGTTGATGTTTTCTGCAGTTATGCGGCTGCCTGAATCGGGCACTGGAAACACCGGTTGGGAGGGATCCAGCAACATCAGAGTGAACAGTGCCACACTGAATCCGACAAACAGAATAGCCGGCAATCGGGCAAGCAACCGGATCGGGCGCTGATGCTCCGCCGGTAACAGGCGCGCCGCATTGAGGAAAAGTGTGCCGGTCAGTCCGGCGCCGATCGCCGCTTCTGCGAGCGCAAGATCGGGTGCATCGAGCCTTGCCCATATCAGTGCGACTACCAGGCCAAAGCCAATAAACAGGGCCATGGCATCACGCCTGGAGGGTGCATGCAGCGCGCCCCAGGCCAGGAGCAGCAGCAGTGTTGCCAGTACAATATCCGGTAGCAGATCAGTCGGCATTGACAGAATCGGGCTCCTGTTCCCGGCTGTAGCGGGCCAGCAACTGGCCATTGACTGCCGCTGACGCCATCGCAAGCAGCCAGATCAGCAATAACTGGACGCCTACCAGCCATGATGCTGACTGGATCGCCAGCCCCATGCTCAGCAATCCCAGGCCCAGCGTGTCGGTTTTGGTCACAGCGTGCAGCCGCGTAAAGATGTCAGGAAAGCGCAGCAGGCCGAGGGCCCCGCTGGCAAAAAAAACCGCGCCGCTGATCATCAACAGCCAGGCCATGACTGACAATAAGAGGTCAACCATCGATGTTTTCCTCCGGTGTATTATTGCGCAGCAACTGCACCAGCGCAGCGGCGATGACTGCTGCCAGCAGAGCAAGCACCAGCGCCACATCACGCCAGATGGGAGTGTGCTGCCACTGCGCCAGAATAATCAGTGCGGCGATGCCGGTGCTGCCAAGCATCTGGATGCCCAGCAGACGATCGGCTGTTGTGGCGGCATGGCCAATTCGCCATAAACCGGCACCGCCGGTCAGCAGGATGAAACTGAACAGGTAAATCACGATGTTTTTTCCCCGGATGTTTCGTCCCCGTAAACAAGCAGGCTGTGCAGGCGTGATTCGAGTTCAGCCACCCCATTTTCCCAGTCAGTGTCGGTGTCCAGCGTGTGAATCAGCAATTGCCGGTCTTCTATGCGGGCGGCAAACGTGCCGGGCAGCAGTCCAATAAGTGCAGACAGAACCAGGTGCACTCTGGCCGACTCTGATTTCAACGGGTAATTTACCCAGTCAGCCCGGATTGCCGGTTGTGTCCGGATAGTGCGCAACGCAACATCAATGCCACCGGCTAGCAGTTTGCGGAGAAAATAAACGCAGAAGCCCGGCAGCTGACGGGGATTGATACGCAACACGGGTATTGCCAGCCGGTAACTGAGCCAGGTTGCCAGCGAAATGAACAGCAGCCCGACACCCCAGCCCTGATTGCGGCTCAGCAACGCCCAGACCAGGCAATAGACCACCAGCCAGGGAAGTGCACGGATCAGTTGCTGTGCCCGCGCTGATGTTGTCTGATCATTGGCTGCCACGCTGACTCCGTTATCTGTCATTAAAAACCAGTCTAACGTAATCGGGGTGCTTCCGTCAGGGAGTATCAGCTAGAATGGCAGAGAACGGCAGGCAGGAGAGATCGGTATTGGACGACGCTAAAGCAACATTCGGTAAGCGCTGGCTGGCAGAGGCCGTGCGGCTCAGTGGAGAGCCGTCAGGCGCCGGGATAAACACCCGGACGGACAATCCGGTTGCTGAACAGAAAGCCCGGGCAGCAGGCGGCAGTGCTGAGCACCGGATACTGGTGTGGGCCGGGCAGATTGGCACCGCAAGCGGTCTGGCTGATGAAATCGTGATGTGGCGACGTCGCGCGTGGTTGATTGTGCTGATCATTGCGGGACTGGCGCTGGCGGGCGGATTTGCCACGGCGGTGGCGGTGCTGGGCGATGGCAGTCGTGCTGTCAATATTCTGTGGGCGCTTGGTGCCCTGCTGGGTCTGCATCTGTTTATGCTGGTGTTATGGCTGCTGGGCATGCTGGCACGCTCCGACGGTGCGTTGCTGGGGCGGCTGGGGTTCTGGCTGGCGACGCGGATAAAGACGCGCCATGCAGGCGCGCTGGTACAGGCCTTTGTTGCCCTCAATGCTCGCGCCGGACTGACCCGGTGGTGGCTGAGTCTGATCAGTCATCTGGTGTGGCTGGCCGCGCTCACCGGGGCGCTGGCGGGGCTGCTGTTTGCGCTGGCGCTGCGCAGTTACGTGTTTGTCTGGGAAACCACCATCCTGCCGGAAAGTGTGTTTGCGCAGATTGTCTACCTGCTCTCGGTGGTGCCGGACTGGCTGGGACTGGCAGTGCCTGATGCTTCTACTATCGGAGAAGCATCTATCATCAGTGACGCCGGCGTCCTGCAGCCGGACAATATCCGTCGTGCCTGGGCCGGCTGGCTCAGCGGGGCATTGCTGGTCTACGGTATTGCCCCCCGCGCTCTGCTGGCTCTGTTGTGTATATCGCGCATCATGTGGGGCATAAAGCGGGTCCGCCTGAATGTAAAAGGTTCTGAATGGACGATGCTGGTGCAGCGACTGGTCCCGCAAAGCGAGCCGGCTGGCGTGACCGATCCGGCACCCGCCAGCGTTCCCGCAGCCCTGCTTCGTGCACCGGATTATGCAACGACGGGATCGCCGGCGGCGGTCGGTTTTGAGTTGTCTGCTTCGGTTGTCTGGCCACCTGCCGGGCTGTCAGCAGAGTCGCTGTCATTTCGCGTGGATACGCGCCAGGAGCGGCAGCAACTGCTGGGCGAACTGGCATCCCACAAGCCGGCCAGATTGTTGCTGCTATGTGATGCCACTCTGTCACCGGATCGCGGGACCATGCACTGGCTGGCAGCCGCCGGCAGCCTGGCCGGAAGTGTCAGGGTCTGCCTGTTGAATACGGAGCCGGCGGGTCAGGAGCGCATCGCTGTCTGGCAGCAAAGCCTGCAGGACATTGGTCTGCCGGCGTCGGCAATCGACCTGTCGGCTGCGCATGCCCTGCAGTGGCTGGAGCATAAATCATGAGCGCACCCCTTAAGATATCAGTGGCCGGACATACCAATACCGGCAAAACCTCGCTGCTACGAACGCTGACGCGCGATGCGCGCTTCGGTGACGTGTCCGCCCGCTCCGGCACCACCCGTCATGTGGAGGCTGCCCGACTGCTGGTTGACGGCAAGGTCTTGCTGGAACTGTATGACACGCCGGGAATTGAAGAGTCAATTGACCTGCTGGAGGCGCTGGATGATCAGGCCGCAGAGGTGGCGGGTAGCCGTGGCGCCCGGGAAGATGGCCCGACGCGCATCAACCGTTTTCTGACCTCTGAACTGGCCGCACACCGGTTTGAGCAGGAAGCCAAGGTTTTGCGGCAACTCCTGCGTAGCGATGCTGCGTTGTATGTGATTGATGCCCGTGATCCGGTGCTTGCCAAACACCGGGATGAACTGGAAATTCTGCGCATGTGCGGCGTGCCCCTGTTGCCGTTGCTGAATTTTGTATCCGCTGGCACCACCAACGAGGCTGCATGGCGCGATATGCTGGCGGGCCTGGGCCTGCACGCAATCGTCCGCTTTGACACAGTGACGCCGGCACAGGATGGCGAGCAGCTGCTGTACACCAAGCTGGCCAGTCTGCTGGACAGCCACAGCCAGACCCTGCATGACCTGTTGCGAAGCCACCAGGAAGATGCCCGTCAACGACACAGTTCGGCACTGGAATCCATTGCCACCCTGTTGATTGAAACAGCGGCGCTACGTATGCGTGTACCGGCAACGGATGCCGATGATCTGGCGCGCGGAATCGCACGTTTAAATGAGGACGTGAAAAGCCGCGAGCAACGCTGCGTTGAGCAATTGCTGAGTCTGTACCGCTTTTATCCGGATGACATTGAGACCGCCGCGCTACCCCTGGTCGACGGCCGCTGGGAGCAGGACCTGTTTGATCCTTACACATTGCAGTCGATGGGGATCAAGCTGGGCGGCGGTGCGGCAGCCGGTGCGGCAGCTGGCCTGGGTATTGATCTGATGGTCGGGGGCATGACATTGGGCGCAGCTGCCGCCACCGGCGCTTTACTGGGTGGCGGACTGCAGACCCTGCGCCATTATGGCAGCAGTCTGCTGGGCAAAATAACCGGCGAGAAAAATCTGCGCATTGACGATACCATTGTAAATGCGCTGGCTACCCGTCAGGTGCAGTTGCTGACTGCGCTGGAGCGACGCGGGCATGCGGCACAACACAAGCTGGCGCAGGGCAGTCTGGCGGACAATCAGGCGTCGCTGCTGTTCAGCGACGGACAACTGCCCGGCCAGTTGCGTGAAGCCCGCTCCCGCCCGGAATGGGCGCAGCCCGGCGCTGGTCTGCTGGGTGATGCGGGCCGGCAGCCGGCCATCGACGCACTTGCGGGACACATAGATTCGCTGTTAGCTGAAAGAGATAATTAAATGAATACTGAGAGCACAAGCCAGGAAAGGAGTTTTCTGACCGGCGTCTTTTTTGGCACCGGCTCCGGCGTCATCACCACGCTGGGGTTGATAGTCGGACTGTTTGCCGGCACAGAATCCATTGCGGCGGTGATGGGCGGGATACTGGTCATCGCGGTGTCGGATTCGATGTCCGATGCGTTTGGTATCCACTTGTCAGAGGAGTCGCGCCCGGACAGCACCCAGCGTGGTGTATGGGTGGCAACTGGCGCTACCTTTGTGACCAAGTTCATGATGGCGGTCACCTTTGTGGTGCCTCTGCTGATATTGCCACTGGATCAGGCGGTGGTTGCCTGCCTGATCTGGGGCATTGTTGTACTGAGCGTGCTGAGTGTGTTTATTGCCCGCCAGCAGCAACTCGCCCCCTGGGGCGTCATTACGGAACATCTGAGCATCGCAGCGCTGGTAATGGTGCTGTCCTGGCTGGTCGGCGTCGGCGTAAACCGGCTGTTTAGCTGAGACTACGGGTTTAACCAACAACATTAAACATTTTTACAACAGAAGGGAGATTATCATGAAGCTGGAATCACTGGCTCTGCACCACGGCTACACATCCGAACCGACCACCAAGGCTGCTGCGGTGCCGATTTATCAGACAACCTCGTATACCTTTGACAATACCCAGCATGGCGCTGATCTGTTCGATCTGAAGGTGCCAGGTAATATTTATAGTCGGATCATGAATCCCACCAATGATGTGCTGGAGAAACGTCTGGCCGAGATGGAGGGCGGCATTGCAGCGCTGGCCCTGGCGTCCGGCATGGCAGCCATCACCTATGCCATTCAGTGCATTACCCGTGCCGGCGACAATATCGTCAGTACCAGTCAGCTGTATGGGGGCACGTATAACCTGTTTGCGCACACACTGCCGACCCAGGGTGTGGACGTACGCATGGCGTCGTTTGACGACTTCGAGGCGCTGGAGAAACTGATAGACGACAAAACCAGGGCGGTGTTCTGCGAATCGATCGGCAACCCGGCCGGCAATGTTGTTGATCTGCAGCGTCTCAGTGAAATTGCCCATCGCCATGGCGTGCCGCTGATCGTTGATAACACGGTTGCAACACCCTATCTGTGCCGGGCCTTTGATCATGGCGCGGACATCATTGTGCACTCGCTGACCAAATACATAGGTGGCCACGGCACAACAGTGGGCGGTGTGATCATTGATTCGGGCAAGTTTGACTGGGTCGCCAACAAGGCGCGCTTCCCCATGCTCAACGAGCCGGATCCGTCCTACCATGGCGTTGTGTACACCGAGGCGCTGGGGCCGGCAGCCTACATCGGCCGCTGCCGTGTGGTACCGCTGCGCAATACCGGTGCTGCGCTGTCGCCGCACAGTGCGTTTTTGATCATGCAGGGTCTGGAGACGCTGGGGCTGCGAATAGACCGGCACTGCGAGAACGCCCTGGCGGTTGCCAGTTACCTGCAGGAGCATCCCAAGGTCAGCTGGGTCAACTATGCAGCGTTGCCGGACAGCCCGTATCAGGGCGTCTGTCACAAAATCTGTGGGGGACGGGCCTCCGGCATTCTGAGTTTTGGTATCAAAGGTGGTCTGGAATCGGGTGCCAGATTTATTGATGCGCTGCAGATGATTCTGCGGCTGGTCAATATTGGTGACGCCAAATCACTGGCCTGTCATCCGGCCACCACAACGCACCGTCAGTTGAATCCGGAAGAACTGGCCCGTGCCGGTGTCAGTGAAGATCTTGTGCGTCTGTCCGTGGGTATCGAGCACATAGATGATATCATTGCCGACATTGAGCAGGCCCTGGCAGGTGTCTGACAGGTAACGTGTGACGGATGAGGTGTGCAGCTATGAATTGCGTGACCGGAATGAAAATCGCTATCGCAACAGGGTTCACAGGGTCCATCGGCGCGCTTGCCGGACGGCGCACGCGGGCCCTGTTGCTGGTCACCGGTATGTTTGCCATGGCCGGCTGTCAGCCGGAGACTGACGCTACTGTGGCAGTCTCCGAACCGCCGGCAGAGATGGTGACTCAGGCGCAGGCGCTGAGCGGTCAGTTTGTCGGCACGCTGCTGCCGACGCTGCAGGCCGCCATGCAGCAGGGGGGCCCGGTGCAGGGCATTGAGGTCTGCTCTGTGGCTGCACCACAAATTGCGGCTGACCTGAGTGAGGAGTCCGGCTGGGGTGTGCGGCGGGTCAGCCTGAAGGCGCGCAATCAGGAAATGGCCATTCCCGATGCCTGGGAGTCTGCCATTTTGAGCGAGTTTGATCAGCGCCAGCTGGCCGGCGAAGCAGCGGCACAAATCAATGCCGCGGCCGTTGTGGATGGCGAGTTTCGCTACATGCAGGCGCAGCCGGCCGGGCCGCTGTGCCTGACCTGTCACGGCACAGAAATCAGTGCCGATGTGAGTGCAGCACTCAGCCAGCATTATCCGGCTGATACTGCCACCGGTTACACGGCTGGCCAGATTCGCGGTGCGATCAGTCTGCGCAAAGCCTTATGACTGCCGGCGTGGCCGGCAGGCAGGGTGCAGCGCATATCATGGCAGCCGTGGCCGGATGTCTGATTTATATCCTGGTTGTCAATGTCAGCTCGGTTCCTGTGGCCTGGTCAACCCCCGTTTATTTCTGGCTGGGCTGGCCACTGATGTGTGCGGCCATTTACCTGCTGACACGGCAATTTCCTGATCGCAGCTGGCGCTGGCCGCTGAGCATGATGCTTGGTCAGATCTTTGCGTCCATCCTGTATGGCAATGGCGCAATGGTCCCGGTTGCGATGGCCTACGTAACAGTACTGTCGATACCACAGTTCGCGGTTGCCGCGTATGTCACCAGTGTCGTCAACCGTTCAGTTGCCAGCCGTTCAAGTGAGAGTCATTCAGTTGAAGGCCGGACAGAGACAAATTCACATTCAAATTCGGATTCATTATGACGTTTCAGGGCAGTCCCACATTTACCCATCAACAGGCAGACCGTATCGGTGTGCTGGTCACCAATCTGGGCACACCGGACGCACCGACCCGGCCAGCGTTGCGCCGGTACCTGAAGCAGTTTCTGTGGGATCCGCGGGTTGTTGAGTTGCCCCGGCCGCTGTGGTGGCTCATTCTGAACGGTGTCATCCTCAATATACGGCCGTCACGCTCGGCAAAGTCTTACGCCACGGTCTTTACCGATGAGGGATCACCGCTGCTGTTTCACACCCGGCATCAGTCAGAAGCGTTGCAGGCGGCGCTGGATGGCCGCGGGCATGAAGGGCTGGTGGTGGATTTTGCCATGCGCTACGGCAACCCTTCAATTCATTCGGTATTACAGAAAATGCTGGATCAGGGGGTCCGTAAATTATTGGTGGTGCCGTTGTATCCGCAGTATTCGGCATCAACCACGGCATCCACCTTTGATGCCATCAGTGCAGATTTTACCCGTCGTCGCTGGATGCCGGATCTGCGCTTTGTCACGCATTATCATGACTATGACCCGTTTATTCAGGCGGCAGCGACCCGCATACGGGCGCACTGGGATGAGCACGGGCGCGCCGACAAGTTATTGTTCTCCTACCACGGTGTACCCAAAAAATACCTGCTCAATGGTGACCCGTACCATTGTGAATGCCACAAGACCTCGCGCCTGATTGCTGAAGCGCTGGCATTGAAAGCGGACGAACACATGACCACATTCCAGTCTCGGTTTGGCAGAGAGGAATGGCTGACGCCTTATACCGATGAGACGCTGAAGGCATTGCCGGGGCAGGGCGTCAAATCGGTGCAGGTGTTCTGTCCGGGATTTTCGGCAGACTGCCTGGAGACCATCGAGGAAATTGGTGAGGAGAACCGGGAGTATTTTGAACATGCCGGTGGTGAGCGTTATGAGTACATTACTGCACTGAACGACCGGCCCGAGCATATCGAGGCACTGGTAGCGCTGATTGAGGAAAATCTTGCGGGCTGGAAGGCCACCAGTGCGGCCGGCCAGAGCGGGTCGCTGCAGGACCGGTTGCGCCGCGCCCGGGAAACAGGCGCGGAACGCTAACCACGCTGGCGATTGCCAGCTGTCCGGTTTGTACCGGACAGCTACTGGACAGTTACTGGGCAGCTACCGGTTCGCTGGCAAGCCACTCGTTCAGATCAATAATGTCCTGCGGCGTCAGCACACCTGCTGTGCGCTTCAGCTGCAGGGTATCAATTACGTAGTTGTAACGGGCATCAGAATAGTTGCGCAATGCCCCGAACAATTGCTGGCGGGACTGCAGTACATCCACAATGTTGCGCGTACCCACTTCGTAACCTGCCTCAATGGCGTTCAGTGCAGCCTGTGCAGACACAATCGCCTGCTGGCGCTGTGCAATGACCAGTGCATCGGTATTGACCCGTCGGTATGAGTTACGGATGTCCTGGGTGATCTGGCGTCGCGCCAGATTGGCGGCTTCCTGCTGGGCAATCAGATCGTACTCGGCCTGCTCACGTCGGGCGGTCACGGCATAGCCTGAAAACAGCGGCACACTGATGGACACCGCCACACTCACACCCTCGATTGCCCCGATGGAGCGCACCCCACCGTCAGCGCTCTGGCCGGAGTTGGAGTCGGTATGCGAATAACCACCCTGCAGGCTGATGGTAGGCAAACGATCAGAGCGGCGGGCCCGGGCAACACTGGATTGTGCTTCGACGTTGGCGCGTGCTGCCAGCAGCTGTGGATTGCTGTTCATCGCTTCCTGTACCCACTCCGCCATGTCGCCTTCGGCATCAACAACCGGAAAATCTTCACGCAATATGTCGATATTCGGATGTGGCTGGCCGGTGATGGCTTCCAGTGCCTCGTAACGACTGGCAAGGGTGTCTTCAGCCAGAATTGTGTTATTGCGCGCCAGGTCATAAACCGCCTGTGCTTCGTACACTTCGGTAATGGCTACCAGGCCGACTTCTTCACGCTGGCGGGTGCGTTCAAACTGGCGCTGCGCGGCTTCTTCTTCCTGCTGGCGTGTGCTCAGGTCGTCAATTGCCCGCAGCACGTTGAAATACGCCGTGGCGACGCGGATGATCAGATCCTGTTCCTGGGCCTGGAAGTTGTACATCCGGGCCTTGTCAGCTTCCTTGGCGCCCTGGTAGTTGTACCAGTTGGCCATATTGAGCAGGGCCTGCGAAAAGTTGAGGCTGTAACGACGAGCGCTGGCATCCAGACTGGTGTAGCTGATTTCACCAGCCGGACCGGTCGACTGTCGCTGCTCGGATGCTGACGCGTTGGCCTGGGGCAGCAGGCTGGAGCGCGCCAGTGTCAGTTGTTGCTGCCCGGAGCGCAGCTGTGCCTGTGCCTGACGCAATTGCGGGTCATTGCGCATGGCCAGTTCAAGAATGGTAACCAGATCGTCTGCGAACGTGGTTTGTGCAGATACAAGCAATCCAGCCGCGAGTACAGTTGTGCGGATAAAACGTTGCATAAATAGAAATCCTGTCAGATCAATCGTTGACTGAAGCGGTCAGTGTCTGTTCCAGTCACTGTTAAGGCCTGCAGAGCTGGGGGTATTCTACACAGTGTTACGAAACTATCCAAATGACAGACCAGCCTGTACAGCAAATTCAGGTGCCGTCAGGGGACAAATTCCCCTTGTGCACGGAATTGCCACAGGGTTGCGGTAACACTTCGTTCACGATTAAGGCATAATAGCCGGCCGTTATTAATGCCTTTAATTTAAAGCAGGATAGACCAATGAGCGCCAAGCCTGAACACTTTCTCGACAGGATTACCGAACTGGACGACAGAACCCAATACGAGTTCAGCGGATCGCAAAAAGTGTATGTGCAGGGAAGCCGACCTGATATCCGTGTACCCATGCGTGAAATCACGCTGGCAGACACGCTGACTGAAAAGGGCCGGGAGAAAAATCCGCCACTGCGCGTGTATGACACCTCCGGCACCTATTCTGATCCGGCGGTCAGCATTGACCTGCGCGAGGGCCTGCCGGCCATTCGTGCGCCGTGGATTGATGAGCGTGGTGATACCGAACTGCTGACCGGCGTCAGCTCGGACTTTGGACGTCAGCGTCAGGCAGATGTCCAGACCGCCCACCTGCGCTTTGAGCACATCCGGCAGCCGCGCCGCGCCAGGGCCGGTGCCAATGTGACGCAGCTGCACTATGCGCGCCAGGGCATCATCACCCCGGAGATGGAATTCATCGCCATCCGCGAGAACATGAGTATTGCCCAGCTGCGTGAACAGCAGCTGGTGCTGACGGGTGAAACCCATGAGCTGGGGTTCCAGCATCCGGGTCAGTCATTTGGTGCCGCCATTCCCAAGGAGATCACGCCGGAGTTTGTGCGTGATGAGGTGGCGCGTGGCCGGGCCATCATTCCGGCCAATATCAACCACCCGGAAATTGAACCGATGATCATCGGGCGGAACTTTCTGGTGAAAGTAAACGCTAACATCGGCAATTCGGCAGTGACCTCCTCCATTGAGGAAGAAGTCGAGAAGCTGGCCTGGTCTGCGCGCTGGGGTGCCGACACCGTGATGGACCTGTCCACCGGCAAAAACATTCACGAAACCCGTGAGTGGATTATCCGCAACTCCATGCTGCCCATTGGCACCGTGCCGATTTATCAGGCGCTGGAAAAGGTTGGTGGCGTGGCTGAAGACCTGACCTGGGAAATCTTCCGCGACACGTTAATCGAGCAGGCCGAGCAGGGCGTTGATTATTTTACAATTCATGCCGGCGTCCTGCTGCGGTATGTGCCGCTGACCGCAAAACGCGTCACGGGTATTGTTTCGCGCGGTGGTTCCATCATGGCCAAGTGGTGTCTGTCGCACCACAAGGAAAGTTTCCTCTACACGCACTTTGAAGACATCTGCGAAATCATGAAAGCCTATGATGTGTCGTTTTCGCTGGGCGATGGCCTGCGTCCGGGCTCGATAGCCGATGCCAATGATGCGGCACAGTTTGCCGAACTGGAAACCCTGGGTGAACTGACCAAGGTTGCCTGGAAGCACGATGTTCAGTGCATGATTGAAGGTCCCGGCCACGTGCCCATGCACATGATCAAGGAAAACATGGACAAGCAGCTGGCTGTGTGCGACGAAGCCCCGTTTTATACGCTGGGGCCGTTGACCACGGACATCGCGCCGGGTTACGACCATATTACATCAGGGATTGGTGCCGCCATGATTGGCTGGTTCGGCTGCGCCATGCTGTGTTACGTCACACCCAAGGAGCATCTGGGGCTGCCGGACAAGCAGGACGTGAAAGAGGGACTGATGGCCTACAAAATTGCCGCGCACGCCGCAGATCTGGCCAAGGGGCATCCCGGTGCGCAACTGCGTGACAATGCGCTGTCCAAGGCCAGATTCGAGTTCCGCTGGGAAGACCAGTTCAATCTGGGGCTGGACCCGGACACCGCCCGTGCCTATCACGATGAGACATTGCCCAAGGAATCGGGTAAAGTCGCGCACTTCTGTTCCATGTGCGGACCCAAGTTCTGCTCCATGAAGATCAGTCAGGAAGTGCGTGACTATGCGGCTGCGCAGGATGCTGAAGAGCTTGAGAAAGCGGCGCAGGAAGGCATGGAGCAAATGGCAGAACAGTACAATACGACCGGTCGTCAGCTTTACCATAAGGTATAAGGCTGTAACGTATGGCGCCCGGCAGGTAATGAACATCATATTTTGAGAAAGAGTTTGCAGAATGACGGTATTAAAAGCTGATGACCTGAACATCGAATCGATTGAGACACTGATGACGCCGCAACAGTTGAAGGACGAGCTGCCGCTGGAAGGCGATGCGCTGGAGTCCGTCCGGGCTGCCCGGCAGACCATCTTCAATATCCTGGATCGCAAGGATCCGCGGCTGTTTGTAGTGGTTGGTCCCTGCTCGATTCACGACCCAAAAGCGGCCATGGACTATGCGCACAAGCTGAAAGTGCTGGCCGACGAGGTCAAGGACACGCTGTACCTGGTGATGCGCGTCTATTTTGAGAAGCCGCGCACATCTGTGGGCTGGAAGGGTCTGATCAACGATCCGTTCATGGATGACACCTTCCAGATTGAGGAAGGTCTGCGGCTGGGTCGCAAACTGCTGCTGGATATTGTCAGCCTGGGTCTGCCGGCATCCACAGAGGCGCTGGATCCGATCTCCCCGCAATATCTGCAGGACATGATTTCCTGGTCAGCGATTGGTGCACGCACCACTGAATCGCAGACTCACCGGGAAATGTCCAGTGGCCTGTCTTCTGCGGTGGGTTTCAAGAACGGCACGGACGGTGGTCTGATGGTGGCGGTCAATGCCATGCAGTCAGTCAGCAGCCCGCACCGTTTTCTGGGTATCAGCAAAAGCGGTCAGGTTGCTGTGGTGCGCACCAAGGGTAACCCCTACGCGCACGTTGTATTGCGTGGCGGCAGTGCCGGCCCCAACTACGACACAGTGCATGTGGCGCAGACCGAGGAAGAACTGCGCAAGGGTGGTGTCAGCACCAACATCATGATTGACTGCAGTCATGCCAACTCCAACAAGGATCCGTCCATCCAGTCGCTGGTGCTGAAGGATGTGACTCATCAGATACTTGAAGGTAATCAGACCATTATTGGTGTGATGCTGGAAAGCAACATCAACTTTGGCAACCAGAAGATTCCGAAGGACCTGGCGGAACTGCAGTATGGTGTGTCAGTCACTGATGCCTGTATCGACTGGGCAGAAACAGAGCGCAGCATTCGCGAGATGGCAGGCAAGCTCAGGGATGTGCTGCCGGCAAGGTCAGCGCCCTGATTCGGTGGCAATGGTTTCGGAGATAACAGTATTGCGACCGGCCGCCTTGGCTGCATACATGGCCCGGTCGGCCTGGCTGTAAGCGAGCTGGATTGCGTCGGGTGACGACGGGTCCAGCGATGCAATCCCGATGCTGGCGGTGAGTTTCAGTGGTTCGTCAGACGCAGCTGTGTCAGAACCAGCTTTGCCGGTAACCGCAAACGCGTGCTCAGCCACTTTTCTGCGCAGGTTCTCGGCAACCTCGCGTGCCCCGGCCTCGCCGGTATCCCGCAGCAGAATGACAAATTCCTCGCCGCCCCAGCGGCCTACCAGGTCAGTTGCACGAACCGACGCAGTCAGCAGTGCAGCCAGCTCCTTGAGCAGTTCATCACCGGCCAGATGGCCATGAATGTCATTCACCTGTTTAAAATGATCCAGATCCAGCATCAGCAGACAGGCCTCGGAACTATTGCGCTTCATCAGGGCAATTTCATCCCGGATCAGCGTGTCAAACGAGCGGCGATTGGCCAGGCCGGTCAGTTCATCATGTGTGGCCAGCTCTCTGAGTTTATGATTGGACAGTTCCAGCGCCTTTTTCTGACTGGCAATTTTGCGCGCCTGCTGCAAATGCGTGATTTTGGTATGCCAGAGCATCAGCGACAGCCCCAGTCCAATGCCGGTTGCAGTCATGCCGTTGACCCGGTTGGACAGCAATATGGTGGCATCCGGCTGCGTTTGCCCCAGCGCCAGATAAAATGCGATAAACGCTGCGGGGAAAAAAATCAGGGAGGCGAAGGGTGACAACAAAAACACCGCTCCGACAATGGTACACACGACCAGAAAAGGCGTCACAGCAGGTGTAACAAGCTGGTCAAAGGCAGTCAGCGATATTCCCATGCTGAGTACGGCAGCCAGCGACAGGAGTACGACAAGTCCGGCTGCATTGCTGTCTGGCGCTTTCAGAAGTCTGAAGGCGGAAAATCCCAGCGCCGCAATGACGATTATCAGGCCTGTATGCACGGCCATGATTGATGTGCGCCAGAGATCCTCAGCGTCAGAATTTGCTTCAAACTGGGCAAAAAACAGGATGTGCAGAGCCGACACCGGCACTGCCAGGACGGCCAGGTAGACCAGTCTCTGCAAGGTGATGGCCGTCAGGTCAGCGCCGTAGCGGGATTGCTGTCGAACAAGATAGTGCAGAGAAGCTTGTAGCGTTTTTAAAATCACGGGCGGACTCTGCTTTGCCGGATGAACGTTTTGTCAGTCCGGCATTATGGCCCCAGCTACATGCTGCTGACAATGCCAAGCGCCGGATTGGCATCATGTTCGGCCCTGCCCTGCTCAATCCATGCCTGCACCCAGGGGTTGGCGAGCAGCGTATCAGCATACCTGCGGGCCTGGGCGCTCAATTCCGCGCCATAGGCGTTAAAGGCAATGGCAACCGGCGCATACATGCAGTCAGCAATGGAAAAGCGACCGAACAGATATTCGCCGCCAGCGCCGTGTTTGCGGCGGCAACAACTCCAGATAGCATCAATCCTGGCTATTTCATTGGCGATCTCTTCTGAGGCAAACATCTGCACCGATGCTTTACAGTTCATCGGCCAGTCCCGTTTCAGATTTGGAAACTCCGAGTGAATTTCTGCGCAGACTGATCGTGCCGTTGCACGTTTGCGCGGGCTGGCCGGCCAGCCTCTGCCCTCCAGCAGTGCTTCGGAAATATACTCGCAGATGGCCATGGAATCCCACACTGTAGTTTCCTGGTGCAGCAGGGCCGGTACTTTCAGTGATGGTGACAGGGGGCCAAGTTTTTCTGCAGTATTACGCTGATACAGCGCCACCGGCACCTCGTCAAAGGCAATATTGAAGTTTTTCAGCAATAGCCACGGTCGCATGGACCAGGATGAAAAGTTCTTGTTGCCGATGACGAGTTTGATGGTGCTCATGTGCAGAAGGCTCCTCTTGTGCTGCCAACCGATTAGACACGACATTTGTTGCGGTGTTCGGCAGAAACAAAGGCTTTGTGCTGACTAAATGTGGCAAAATGCTGACAACTGCTGTGAGGCTGAAACCGTCTGCTTAAATGATGCGTCAAATACGGTATAGTCGCTGCTTTAAGGTGGGAAGACAGTTTATGGCCAGACGGATCGCTATTGTTGAGGATGAGTCCGCTATCCGTGAAAATTACGCCGACGTGTTGCGTAAACAGGGGTATGAGGTTCAGACATTTGCCAATCGTCGTGAGGCGATGAAGGCGTTTGATCTGCGCCTGCCCAATCTGGCGATCATTGATATCGGTCTGGAGAATGAAATCGACGGTGGATTTACCCTGTGTCAGAGCCTGCGCTCGATGTCGGAAACGCTGCCGATTATTTTTCTGACGGCCCGGGACAATGACTTTGATACCGTCAGTGGACTGCGCATGGGCGCAGATGACTATCTGACCAAGGACATCAGTCTGCCGCATCTGTCGGCGCGCATTGCAGCCCTGTTCCGGCGACAGGATGCACTGAACCAGCCGACGTCTCCCGAAAATCTGTTGCAGCGGGAAAAGCTGGTGCTGGATATCGGCCGGTTGACCGTGCAGTGGGATGGCATAGCTGTGCCGCTGACGGTAACTGAATTCTGGATGGTGCATGCATTGGTGAAGTTTCCCGGTCATGTGAAAAGCCGCCAGGTGCTGATGCAGGAGTCAAAGATATTTGTCGACGGCAGCACAATCACCTCGCACGTCAAACGCATACGCAGAAAATTTGTACAGATGGACCCGGAGTTTGATTGTATTGAAACAGTTTACGGTATGGGTTATCGCTGGAATACACAGATGAGCGTCACTTCCTGACCCGCGATTATCCAACCCAGGACCTGCCATGGCCCGCGCGCTAAAACATCCATTCGGTATTCGATTCAAACTGGTGTTTCTGTCCAGTTTTTTGCTGGTCATTCCCTGGCTGGGATACCAGTATATTCTGGAGATGGAAGACTATCTGCGTCGTGGCCAGGAGCAGGTGGTGCTGGGGACGGCGCGGGCGCTGGCCACCGCCCTGAACGAGCGTCCGGAACTGTTTGACGAAGGCGCTTTCAGTCCGGCATCCCGGTATTCGGACAACCTGTATGTGTATCCCATCTATTATCCGCTGTCACTGGACGACAGTTCGCTGATTGACTGGCGTGACTACCAGCGCTACGAGTTGCCTTACGGTCGTGCCAATACCATCGCCACCGAACTGAATCCGCAAAGCGAATTTTCCCGCTACTATCACAATGATGAATCACTGAATTTCAAACTTCTGCTGGGCGAACACAACCGGTTTCTGTACGCCTATATCAAGGCGGTGGACAACAATATTGTGTACCGCTCGCCGGACAGCCTGAGTATTCATCGCAGCGATTTTCTGCAGATCTCCATGGTGTCGCGTGACAATACCCTGCGCAGGTACGTGATATCCCCGCGCGGGCCGGAGTTCATCTACGCCTATGAAATCGGGGACGATCTGCGTGATATCGGCGCGCTGTCGCATGAAGACCGCATCAGCGGACAGTGGTATGAAACCAGTGATGGTTATGTGGTTGAGTTGCGCATGCCCCTGACCATGCTGGGCGACAAGCTCGGTTTTGCCATCTACGATGTGGATGATCCTGAGGTCAGAAGTGTGTCCTCTGTGGTGGCAACGTCCAACGTCAACAACAAGGAGCGGCTGGGCACACTGCTGCGTCCCACGCCGGAGATCGACAAGATTGTTGAGGGCATGGGACATACCAATTCGCGGATTCAGGTGGTCGACCGGGGCAGCCGGGTGTTGCTCAGTGTCGGCGATATCCAGTCCGCCACCGGTCTGTCGCTGGTCAACGAACCGGCTCAGGATACTGCCAATAAATACTGGCGGTATATCGAAGACAATATCCTGCATCCGATTTATTACCAGGTATTAACCAAACCTTCCAATGACTTTATTGACGACCTGTATGTGGGCAGCACACTGGAAGGCGCGCATCTCAGTGCGGCGCTCGCCGGGCAGGCGCAGACACAGTTCCGCACCATTGATGCCATCCAGACCCGGATGCTGGAAGCCGCCTATCCGATATTCGCCGATGGTGAGGTGATGGGTGCGGTGGTTGTTGATCAGAACATGAACGGCCTGCGCACCTTCCGCAATCAGGCGCTGGAGACACTGTTCAATACCATACTGGGTGTGATGCTGCTGGTGGCGTTCGGGCTGTTCTTTTTTGCATCCCGGATATCGTCGCGCATACGCGCATTGCGTAACCAGGCGGAGAAAATAATTGACGATACCGGGCGGTTGAAAAATACCATTGTTGCCAGTCGCAACTCGGATGAGATCGGGGATCTGTCGCGAAGCTTCTACAACATGGTGGAGCGTCTGGGGCAGTACACCAATTATCTGGAGAATATGTCGTCGCGATTGTCGCATGAGCTCCGCACCCCGGTGACGGTGGTCAGGTCGTCACTGGAAAACCTGGGCATGACGGTGCAGGACAAGGAGTCATCCATTTATATCCAGCGTGCGGAAGAGGGCATCAGCCGCCTGAACCTGATTCTGACCAATATGAGTGAGGCAACGCGGCTGGAGCAGATGCTGCAGACCTCGGAAAAAGAAAAAATCGATCTGGCCAAAGTGATTGCAGGCTGTGTTGAAGGTTACCGCCTGGCGTACCCGGATGCCGTGATTGAGTCTGATATTGAAGGGTCGGTCATGATCAGCGGTGTGCCCGAATATATTGCACAGTTAATGGACAAGCTGATTGCCAATGCGGTTGAGTTCAGTTACTACCGAAAACCGATCACAGTGTATTGTCGGGCCATCAAGGGCCGGGCCGTGGTCAGTGTCACCAACTACGGTCCGTACCTGCCGGAAGAGATGAAAGGCCGGCTGTTTGATTCCATGATTTCGGTGCGGCCGCAGGAAAAACAGAAAGAACCGCACCTGGGTATGGGGCTGCACATTGCCCGTCTGATAGCGGAGTTTCATCAGGGGCAGATACGCGCTGAAAACATCACCGACTATGAGGGGGTGGCAGTCACCCTGGTCATTCCTCTGTTACAGGAATAAGTTTTGACGGAGTCTGTTCTACAGGCGCAGCCTCGTCGCGCGTGGCGCTGGAGGCAATCAGATCCGGCTGTGCCTGCTCCGGCGGAATGTAATAGTCGGGCGCATTTTCCCGGACCACCGGGGAGTGCTGGTCCCAGGCATGACAGGTATTGAGCACAAAGGGTTTGCCCACGTGGCGCCGGCTGTCAGAGTCAGCAAGCTGCCGGCGATGATTCTGCAGTGGCCGGATGGTCTGAATGGCCACAGTTGCCATTGGAAACAGCAACTCCGTCAGATGCGTACAGCCCTGAACGCCACCCACCTTCTTGCGCACCGACTGTCGCCAGCCCGGCCCCATGGTCAGTCCGACCAGGGATTGGTAGACCGGGGTGATATCCGGGCAGATGGAAAAAGGGCTGTTATCCGTTGCCGCTTCAACCGCCTGAATCACAAAACGGTCATTGACGGTGACACGCAGCCACATTTCATGCAGTGCCTCACCCGGTTTGATGGATCCGCGCCAGTTATTGCTGAACTCATAGGTTTTGGTATCAGTCAGATGTGCTTCAATATCAAAAAGACCGTCTTCGCGCTCGAATCCGGTAAAGTTGATCTGACGTGTATGAATGTGCTGGCGATTGACCGGCGTCGGTAATGGCATGAATAATCCTCCGCTTAGGGCGCAGGATTATACAGCAATTATCGGGCATTCGTTCGAATCAGAAATATTCAAACTTTATCAGTACATTACGCGTATTTCCGGCGTCATCCCGGAAGTTGCTGATACCGTCAAATGACATCAGTCGGCGAGTCTCCCGGTGGTAACCAATATAGATGGGATCAACCAGCCAGCCGACCACGCGCAACAGCCCGGCCGGGCGGATGACAAAGCAGTAAATGTTGTCCGTGTCAGCCCGGCACTGTGAGCTGTCCACCTGTGTCACGCTGATCCTGACAGTATCCATGCGTGCCGGCACCAGAAAGTCCGTGGTGATGCGCCGCCCGCTGACCAGGTCGTCCCAGTTCAGGCGGACATAGGGATCGAACCCGGCATCAAAAATCAGCGAGTCCCGCAGCGTAAATTCATCTTCCCTGAGTTCATTGCTGTCATGCGGACGGAAACCCAGCCGGATGATCTGTGCTGCACGCACCTGCTCGTGTTCTGTGGTGACGCGGGCGTCGTTGCGGAAGTCGCGCTGGGATATGGCCGGTGCAATCAGCGAGTCTGAATAGTCGATGTGTTTTTCCGCAAACAGCTCGCCATCGGGGCGCCGGTACTCAACCCGCGTGGTGAGATCCAGTTCAGCATTGTTGGTAAAGTGAATTTCCTGATACAGAACTGCCTGCTGGTCGTGTGACCAGGCAGTGCCGATAGCCCAAAGCGTATCCGCCTGCTCCCGGCTTTCTGCCTGTGCCGGCGCTGCCAGCAACACCATGCCCAGCGTGACACCCGTGATGAATAATTGTCTCAGAATCATCATGTACTCCTACCGTCCGGTCGGGATTCTGGCATGCAGGGGTTCAAGTCTGCAGTCAGGTTTGGCCATCAGGAATTGTGCGGTGTGGATGACCCGCTCCATGAACCCGCCCTGGCAGTAGGCCAGGTAATAATCCCACATACGAATGAAGTCAGTGCCAAAACCCATGGCCTGAATATCACGTGCCCTGGCCAGAAACGTTTTGCGCCAGTGTGCCAGGGTGATGGCATAGTCGCGGGTGATGTCTTCCAGCCCGACAATCTGCAGATCGGTAACCCGGGCGATGTGGCTGGCAATCGCACTGTTACACGGCAGGCATCCGCCGGGGAATATGTAACGCTGGATAAAGTCCACTTCGCGCAGGGATTGCTGGTAACGCTGGTCAGAAATCGTGATGGCCTGAATCAGCATCAGTCCGTCCGGCTTCAGCAGTGATGAGCATTTGGCAAAATAATTGGCAAAGTACTCATGACCCACCGCTTCAATCATTTCAATAGACACCAGTTTGTCGAACGTGCCTTGCAGATCGCGATAGTCACTCAGCAGCAGCGTCACCCGGTCCTGCAGTCCCTCGTCGGCGACCCGCTGACTGGCAAACTGATACTGTTCCCGGGAGATGGTTGTGGTGGTGACTTTGCAACCAAAGTGTTTGGCGGCGTGGATGGCCATGGCGCCCCAGCCGGTGCCGATCTCAAGCAGGTGATCGCCGGGCTTAAGCTGCAGTCGTTCGCAGATGTGCGTCAGTTTGTTCAGCGAGGCTTCGTGCAGCGACTGTGAATCGTCCTTGAAAATGGCTGACGAATACATCATGCTCGGATCCAGAAAGCTGGCGAAAAACTCATTACTCAGATCGTAGTGCGCAGCAATGTTTCTGCGCGCCCGGTCCAGGGTGTTGCGGTTGCGCAGATGGCGCAGCTTGTTCATCAGCACGGCCAGCCAGGACTTGTCGCTGTCCATGCCCTGCACGACGTCCAGATTTGACACCATGATGCGCACCAGTGCCACCAGGTCCGGTGAGTGCCACTGCTGCTGCATGTAGGATTCGCCGCCACCAATGCTGCCATTAAATGCAACCGCCTGATAAAACGCTGGGTCGCTGACCACCACATGCGCTGTCAGGGCATCGGGAGCGGTTTCGCCAAAACGCAGCACCTGGTCTCCTTCGTCAATCACAAGGGTGCCACGGGTAATTTTTTCCAGCTGGCGAAACAACAGGCCCCGCGCCAGACGCTGGGCACTGGTAGCCCTGCTGAGCAGTGCGCCGGCCTGGCTGCCTGCCGCGCTCTGATCGATGCTCTTGTTTTTGTTCTGGTTTTTGCTCTGGTTTTTGCTCGGGTTTATGTCCAGGTTTTTGCCCGGACTCTTGCCCTGTACCAGCGCGCCCGTCTGGACGCTGCCGGTCTGCTGATTTCCCGGTGATTTCATGTTGGTCATGTTCTCCTGATAGTCTGCTGCCTGGGATGTGCAACAAAAGGAACTTTTTTTACAAATAGTCGAATCGCCTGCCAGTAAATGCCCAGCGCCGTTTTGGCGGTCATGCATGGATGCCGGAGCAGTATGCGGTTCAGATTCCCCTGGCTGGCTTCACGGCGCTGCAATGACAGGCTGGCGTTAAAGGCCTGCCTGCCGGCCTGCCAGTTCTGCAGATTGATATTGAGTCGCTCACCCGGCGTGGACGAGCGCCAGTGATAGTCCATGTCCATGGGCATAAAAGGCGACACGTGCATCTGTTTGGGGAATGTGTGTTCACCGGAGGGCTGGTTCCGTAAGGGAAGAGTCCGGCAGGGAATCACATAACAGGTCGCCTCACCCCACGGTGTGTTGGTAACTTCCGCAACGATGTGCTGCAGCACATTGCTGTTGTCAAAAACGTAATAACAGGTGATCGGATTGATCAGGTAACCAAAATAACGCAGGTTGGTCAGCACCCGGACGGGGCCGTCGGGTCGCACGCCGGTTGCGTTCTCAACCTGATCATACACTGCCTGTTTGAGCGGTTTGTCCAGAGGTGCCAGAGGAGGTGCCAGATAGTCCTTGCGGCGGAACCAGGCCAGCGCCGGGCGGCGGGCCGACCACAACCGGTTTTTCCGGAACACCTGCTCCAGTTCATCCAGATCAAGGTACATCATAAACACCCGGTAGGAAAAATGGTGCAGTACCGGGCCCAGGCGCCGGTGTCTGACAATCCCGGTGTAGATACAGCTTTCCATGTCAGACCTGACCGTCCACGCGCCGGATGCTCATGCGGCGGTACCAGATGCCGCTGAACAGCTGTGCCACACGCAAGGCAAGTGTCAGGCGCCGTGGAAAGTTGTATTCCAGCGGCCGGCGGCGTAATGCAGACACGATACGGTCAGCGGCAGTGGCGGCGTCCATCACAAATGGCATGGGGAACCGGTTCTGCGCGGTCATGGGTGTTGTCACAAAACCGGGATTGACCACCGTTACATCCATGACATCCGCAAAGTCGGTGCGCACCGAGTGCAGAAAGTAGCGCGCCGCTGCCTTGGAAGCACCGTAGGCCTCTGCTTTGGGAAAGCCGATAAATGCAGCCAGACTGCAGATGCCCGCCAGCAATGGTCGCTCAGGTGCATTGCGCAGCAGTGGCAGAGCAGCGTTCAGGGCGTTGATCTGCCCGAACACATTGGTGTCCATCACCCGGCGGAACAGCTCGGGATCCAGTGTCTGTTTGCTGATGTACTCACAGGTGCCCGCGTTCAGGATGACAATGTCCAGGTGGCTGCACAGTGCGGTCAGCTGTTCGGTGACCAGACTGACTGCATGGCTGTTGGTGACGTCAAACGGCAGGGGGATTATCGTGCCCGGCAACGCCTGTGTTTCACTGCTGACGGCCGCCAGCGTTTCCAGTGTCCGGCCGCTGATAATGACGGTGTGACCCTCGCGCGCATATCTCAGGGCCAGTTCACGCCCGATGCCCGAGCCGGCTCCGGTGATCCATATGTTCATGCTGTCAGCCTGTTATTGACAAAACGTACAGCCGTACCCAGCACCGGTATGTGCTGGTAGAGCATGGCGCCCAGATCGTAGAAATCTTCCTGATAGTAGATCTTCTCAGTAAACCGGATCAACGTCACGCCCCGCAGTTGCAGGGGCTTGCCACCACTCAGGCGCGGATGACAGAAACCCATGTTCCACACGATAGTGGCACTGTTTTCGCCAATCTGCTCTTCCAGATAGTTGAAACTGATATCCGGCGTGCCGGCGTACAGGCCGCGCAGGTAGTTTTTCACCGCCAGACGTCCGTGCAGCGCGTGCAGCGGATCGTGAAACTCGATATCCTGCGTATAGATGCGCTCCAGAGTGTCCAGGCTGGCCAGATCGGGTTTGCGGAAGAAACTCTTGAAGTCGTTAATAAGCGCCATTTGCAGGGTATTGCTGACGGAATTCATTTCACTTGCCATGTGTATAAATTCTCATGTTGGCGTAAGCTGTTTGCGATTTTACGCTGGCCGCACCATCACGGATCATTCGTGCAGATCATGAGTGATGGTTTACAGCCAGTTTTAGTCTGCCGTCCGGTGATCCGACTCTTTGACACGCGCGTAAGACATACACCAGTTAACAGGAATACAAGTGGACAACAACGACGATATGGACAATTTAGCCAAATCGCAGCCAAACCGGAGTACCGTGCCGGACCCGTGGGCAGACATTGTCCGACAGGTCGCCAAACACCGCGACAGGGCCGCATTCCAGCAGCTCTACCGGCATTACACACCCATGATCAGAGCTTTCCTGCTGAAAAGCATGGGCGCCGGTGCAGACCGCTCCGAAGCCGAGGAAATCACCCAGGAAGTGCTGATCAAGGTGTGGAACAAGGCAGAATCGTTCAATTCGGCCAAGGCCAGCGTGAATACATGGATATTTACGATTGCCCGGAACACGCGGATCGACTTTATTCGCCGCAACGAGCGTAAAGATCGCAAGATTGAGATAGAAGACATCTGGCATGAGGCTGAATCACCGGAGCCTCTGGTGGATCTTCAGCAGCGCCGCACCGAGCAGGTAATAAGGCAGGCGATGGCAACCCTGCCCGATGAGCAGGTGCAGGTGCTGCACAAAGCCTTTATGGAAGGCAAGTCACACAACGAGGTGGCGGAAGAGCTGGGATTGCCGTTGGGTACCGTGAAATCACGGATCCGGCTGGCGCTCAGCAAAATGCAAATTCTGATTGACCGATAACAGCGGTTTTAATTTTTCAGGTGTAACTATGGTTTCATTTCATCCAGACTCAAAATTCCTGACCGACTTTGCTGCCGGCAGCCTGCCTCTGTCCGAAGCGGTATGTGTGGCAGCGCACCTGGAGTTTTGCGCCAAATGCCGCTCCCACGTGCAGCAACTCAGTGACCTGGGCGCCCAGATCATGGCCCGGCTTGAGCCGGTACAGACAGAGCAGCCGGCAGATGAGGGGTTTGATCAGTTGATGCAAAAGATTGATGCAGATGCCCTGAACCCTGCAGACGTGGCCAGCGCAGAACCGGCCGCGGACAGTACCCCGCAATCGGCGGCACCGTCTTTTCTGCCGCGCGTGGTGCAAAAGCTTGCACAGGGTTCGCTGCAGGACCTTGACTGGGTACAGCTGGGCAAATCGCTGCGCATTGCACCGGTAAACATTGGCAAAGGCAACCGCGAAACCTCGATCTATGACATCAAGGCCGGCGGCCGCATGCCTGAACACGAACATCGTGGCGAGGAGATAACTGTCCTGCTCAAAGGCAGCTTTTCGGACGCCGAGGGCAAATACGTGCGCGGTGATTTTGTCGTGCGCCATGCCGGCGAGCGCCACCAGCCCACCGCAACACTGGATACCGACTGCATCTGTCTGGTCAGCCTGGAGCAGCCGGTAAGACCCAGCTCTATCTGGTATCGATTGCTGGAGCCGTTTGTCCAGTATCGTCTGTCCGGCTTCAATCGATAATTCGGGGCGCCCGGCCCCGGATTGTGCTATACCCCATAAAGATGGCTATACCTCCATAAAGATGAAAGGACGGCAAGGTAGCAGGACGCTGCCTGCTGCGGCATAATGCCGTTTCCCCGCAGTTGTGTAATAACTCAGTTGCGTAATAAACAGGAGCACCGGGTTTCATGTATGCCCCCGAGTTCAACCACAACGATGTCGAGCTGATCAGCCGCGAAACCGCCTTCAAGGGCTTTTTTTCGCTGGATCGTCTGGTCGTGAAACATCGTCTGTATCAGGGCGGATGGAGCCAACCGTTTACCCGTGAACTGTTCTGCCGCGGCCAGGCCGCCGGCGCTCTGCTGCACGACCCCGCACGCGGGCAGGTGGTGATGGTGGAGCAGTTTCGTGTTGGCCTGCTGGATGATCCCGCACAGAGCCCCTGGGCACTGGAACTGGTCGCCGGCATGCTGGATGGTGACGAAAGTCCCGAAGCGATGGCAATGCGGGAGATTCACGAAGAAACCGGACTGACAGTGACCAATCTGCAGTTCATCTGCGAATACTACAACAGCCCCGGCGGCAGCGACGAACGCATCAGCGTATACTACGGCCAGGTGGACGCATCGCTGGCCGGTGGCATCCACGGGCTGGCAGAAGAGCACGAGGACATAAAGGTGATTGTGATGCCGGTCGCAGATGCAGTGGCGGCAATTGCCCGGGGTAAAATCAACAACGCAATGGCGATTATTGCATTGCAGTGGTTACAGTTGCATCATGCCAATGACAGCTAGATACAGGGTCGATCTTGACGGCTACATGCGGGTCTGTGATCAGAACTATAGTCGTTTACTAAAACTGATCCCTGCTCTAGAATCGGGCAGAACGGCACCTGACAGTGGGGCCAGTTGGGAGTTCCCGATAGCGCGAAGCGCGATGCGTGTGCGAATCAGTCTGCTGGAGTCATTTCCGTATACAACGACCTTGCGGATCAGCACACAGAACGGGTTTCCGGAGTGGCACGCAGGCCTGACATCACCGGTCGTAGAAGTAAGAATGTATCACGATGCGGCCACTGCAGAACCGGTCAGCTATCAGGGACATCGGCGGATACCGGCGCGCAGCGACGTGCCCAACGCTGATATGTATCATCAGGACGAGAAGAGGCAGGTCAATGAGTTTCTTGCGGAATGGCTGCAGCTATGTCTGGTGTCCGGCGTCGGTATCCGATCCTCGGATATTTTGTGTATTGACTGATATATGCCTGTGAGCCGAACTCATCACATTATCCAGATTACCGATACCCACCTGTTCAGGAACCCTGAAGCATTGCTGCTGGGGCTCAATTCGCAGGACAGCTTTGAGCGGATTATCAGCCAGATCACTGCTGATCCCCTGACACCGGAGTTGATCATCGCAACCGGCGACATCGCCCAGGATGCCTCAACAGAAGCCTACCAGCGGTTTGCCGATACGCTGGACACACTGGAGGTGCCGTATTACTGGATACCAGGCAACCACGACCGGGTCGACATCATGCAGGCTGTGGAGAACGCGCGGCAGGCGCTGACCCAACAGGCACAGACCCAACAGGCACAAAACGGGCAAAAAACGAACCGGCTGGAAACCAACCGGCAGATCAGACTGGGCAACTGGCAACTGATCATGCTGGATACCAGTGTGCCGGGCGAGGTGCATGGTTTTCTGGCAGAGCAGGAACTGGCCCACCTGCAGCAATGCCTGCAGCAGGCGGAACAGGATGCAGCACTGGAACACTCGCTGGTCTGCCTGCATCACAATCCCGTAGATGGCACCGCTGGCTGGATGGAAGATATCGGCCTGCACAATGCACAACAGTTCCGTGAACTGATTGCCCGCTACAGCTCGGTGCGCGCCGTGGTGTACGGACATATTCACCAGGAACTGGATTTTGTGCGCGACGGCATCCGCTATATCTGCACGCCGTCCACCTGTATTCAATTCAAGCCGGGTGTCGAGGAATTTACCCTTGACCTGCAGGCGCCCGCCTATCGCAAATTCGAACTGCAACACGATGGTCAGTTGACCAGCAGCGTGCAACGTCTGACCGATTATGAGGTCAATGTGGATGAAACTGCTGAGGGCTACTGAGCATTCTATAAAAAACAAGAGAACATCTATTCTATGAGCAGTAACTATAATGCTGATGCCATCGAGGTCCTCACCGGTCTGGATCCGGTGCGCAAGCGGCCCGGCATGTACACCGACACCACCCGGCCCAACCACCTGGTACAGGAAGTACTGGACAACAGCGTCGACGAAGCGCTGGCAGGTCACGCCAAAACCATCACCCTGACCATGCACAGGGACGGCTCCATCGAGGTGGAAGACGACGGCCGCGGCATGCCGGTGGATATCCATCAGGAAGAAAAGGTGTCCGGCATCGAGCTGATCATGACGCGGTTGCATGCCGGCGGTAAATTCTCCGACAAGAACTACAACTTTTCCGGTGGTCTGCACGGTGTGGGTGTGTCCGTGGTCAACGCCCTGTCGCACTATGTCGAGGTCACCGTGCGGCGCAACGGCGCCGTCTATCAGATGCGTTTTCACGATGGCGAAAAAGCCACCGAGCTCAAGGAAATCGGCACCGTCGCCAAACGCCAGACCGGCACCACGCTGCGCTTTCTGCCCGACGAAAAATATTTTGATTCCCCCAAAGTCTCCATTGCCCGCCTGAAACACGTACTGCGCGCCAAGGCCGTGCTGTGTTCCGGCCTGCGGGTGATTTTTATCGACAACACCGTTGATGAAGACAAGGCCCAGAGCGAAGAATGGCTGTATCAGGACGGACTGATCGATTACCTGCTGCAGGGCACCGGTGACTACATCACCCTGCCGGTGGAACCGTTTGCCGGCGACATGAAAGGCAACGACGAAGCTGTGGAATGGGCGGTTCTGTGGCTGCCCGAAGGCGGCGAACTGCTGCAGGAGAGCTACGTCAACCTGATCCCCACTGCCCAGGGCGGCACCCACGTCAACGGCCTGCGCACCGGCCTGCTCGACGCCATGCGCGAGTTCTGCGAATTCCGCAACCTGATACCACGCGGCATCAAACTGACCCCCGAAGACATCTGGGAGCGCTGCAGTTACGTCGTCTCCACCAAAATGAAAGACCCCCAGTTCTCCGGTCAGACCAAAGAGCGCCTGTCATCGCGCCAGAGCGCCGCATTTGTCAGCGGCGTGGTCAAGGACGCCTTCAGCCTGTGGCTGAACCAGCACACCGCCGATGCCGAATTGCTCGCCGAAATGTGCATCAGCAACGCCCAGGGCCGCATGCGCGCCAGCAAAAAGGTTGAACGCAAACGCATCACCAGCGGCCCCGCACTGCCCGGCAAACTCGCCGACTGCTCCACCCAGGACGTCATGGCCGGTGAACTGTTTCTGGTAGAAGGTGACTCCGCCGGCGGCTCCGCCAAACAGGCCCGCGACCGCGAAACCCAGGCCATCATGCCCTTAAGAGGCAAGATCCTCAACACCTGGGAAGTCGACTCCAACGAAATCCTCGCCTCCCAGGAAGTCCACGACATCTCCGTCGCCCTGGGTGTCGACCCCGGCTCCGACGACATCGCCGGCCTGCGCTACGGCAAAATCTGCATCCTGGCCGACGCCGACTCCGACGGCCTGCACATCGCCACCCTGCTGTGCGCCCTGTTCGTAAAACACTTCAAACCCCTGGTCGCCGCCGGTCGCATCTACGTCGCCATGCCCCCCCTGTACCGCATAGACGCCGGCAAAGAAGTCTACTACGCCCTGGACGAAGACGAACGCATCGGCATCCTCGACCGCATCGCCGCCGAAAAGAAAAACGTCAAACCCAACGTCCAGCGCTTCAAGGGCCTGGGCGAAATGAACCCCCTGCAGCTGCGTGAAACCACCATGAGCCGTGATACCCGCCGGCTGGTGCAGCTGACGTTGCCGGATGATGATGTGGTTGCCGGCAACAGTGCCACGGATGAGGCGCTGGATATGCTGCTGGCGAAGAAGCGGGCGGGGGATCGGAAGAGTTGGTTGGAGGAGTATGGGAATTTGGCTGAGGTTGATTGATTGGTTGTGAAGGGGCGTCTGACGAGGCGCCTCTGTTGGTCTCTTCCCAAGGCGAATCGTCGCAATATGTGAATCCTTCCCATCACTCCGCGATACCAGTCTCAGCTAGCAGACGTTAGCGTAGTTAATATACGAATATCTATGTATTAGTATTCAGTTACGCCGTTCAACTTTATTAATTTCATAGGACAAGGGGAATGAACTTTAAGCTAAGGCTGCGAGATTACTATTTTTCTGTGAGTATCGATCGCATCAAAAAGTCTATTTTTCGATTTGTTGACTTGGCACCTGTTGACAATGCTGACCCTGACGGAAGCTACTCTAAAGCGCTTACATTTGCTATGAGTAATGATCGAATAAAGAATTTTGCTATCACTGGGCCGTATGGTTCCGGGAAGAGCAGCATAATCAGAACGTTCGAAAAAAGAAATGCATTCAAGTTTCTTCATATCTCTTTAGCTTCGTTCAAGGAAAGCGATGGCGACTCAGGAAAGGATGATGTAAAGAATACACTAATAGAACAGAGCATTCTGCAACAAATGCTTTATGGTGCAGACGCCAATAGATTGCCCTATTCGCGCTTTAAGCGAATTTCAACGCCGGATAATTCGCTTATCAAGGCATTTGTTTTAGTGTTCTGGGCAGTATCAGTAGTCTATCTCTTTAGTTATAGCAATCAATTATTAGATTCTGGGGTATACACTCGCGAATATTTTTGGCTGATCTTCTTACTTTCTTTTTCTTTGTCAATTCCGGTCGTCCTTTTGTCGGATATTTACAAGATTTCTTTTGGGATTTCCTTTAAGAAAATTTCTCTAAGGAATGCCGAAATAGAGACGGGGGATGTCCTGGAGAATTCGATACTTAACAGATACTTGGATGAAATAATCTATTTTTTTCAATCAACAAGCTATGACATTGTCGTGATTGAAGATCTGGATAGATTTGGAACGCCTGAAATATTCGTGAAGCTTAGAGAGATTAATAAGCTTGTAAACGGCAATGAAAAGACAAGCGGCAATATCAAGTTCCTTTATGCATTGAAAGACGACATGTTTGCCAATAAAAATAGGGCAAAATTCTTTGATTTTATTATTCCTATAGTTCCAATTATTAACAGTTCAAACTCTATGGACAAAATGCAAGAGAGGATTGTAGGAGAAGATATCGAAGATAAAATAGAGTCTCAGTTTGTACGAGAGGTATCATGGTACGTAGATGACCTTCGCCTTATTCACAATATCTTTAACGAGTTTATAATATACAACGAGAGGCTTAAAAGCGATCACCTAAATGCCACTAAACTTTTGGCGATGATGATTTACAAGAATGTTTACCCTGGAGATTTTGAGTTGCTTCACAATGGGAAAGGCGCGCTCTATTCTGTAAGTCAAAAAATGAACGAATTGATGTCTATTACGAAACAAAATATATCCGATCAAATTCTACAGATCCAAGATGAAATCAAGAAATCAGATCGCGAGGCTGCCAGAAATTCAGAAGAACTAATAAAATGTTTCATCGGCCATATTGCCGCTATCACTCCACAACCTTCTTCCACTATGTATGTTAATGGAGAAACACTCAGTTTTTCGCAGCTACTGAACTGGGAGACTTTCGAAAAAGTGCTGGGCATATCCAACGTTGAGTTAGTCAATATCCGAGGCGGCCGATTTCCGCTTGGAGTAACAGTTTCGCAAATTCTTTCAGAAATAAGCCCGAACGAACCGATTCTCAAGCGTAAGAGCTACATTGAGAATAGGGCTCATAAGAAACGCGTTGAGCTCGAAGAAAGACGTCGTCAACTTGAGAAAGAAAGAAAAACTGTAACCCAGCTCCCATTGAACCAGTTGCTACAAGAGAATATGGCTGTCATTGGCTCTGTGATCGAAGAAAACGATCTGGAGAATTCTAGCCTTTTTATCTACTTAATAGCGAATGGGTATATTGACGAAACATACCACTTTTACACGTCCAATTTCCACGAAGGTCGTTTGACTAAAAATGACAGGAACTTCCTTCTTTCAATCCGAGACTTTAGATGTCCAGACCCGAATCGGGTTCTTGATACACCCGAAGAAGTTTGTAATAACATGCGAGAGCAAGACTTCGGTTATAAATATGTTCTAAACGTTACTCTGATTGACTACTTACTCACTGACGATGGAATCGGTGCTCGACGAATTAGTGCTGCAATTGATTATGTGGCCGCGAATTTCAAAGATTCAGAGGAGTTTTTTGCATCGTATTGGGAGATGGGCAAGAACGTCCCGGAGTTTACTCGCGCTTTGTCCGAACATTGGCCAGAGTATGCGTCAACCTCATTAAAGTCAGCAAATGCTTCGAGTCACATAGCCCTGATACTGAGTCATAACGATAGTAAAACCATAATAGAAAAAATGAATGCTGGCAATGTCTTAACTGACTATCTTTCGGAATATGGATATATGGTTTTTATGTCGGACCTGTATTCACACTCCGATTTACAAGTCTTGCTAAACCTGAACACAAAGTTCACCAATCTCTCCTCACTAGAGGATTTGGATAAGTACCTTGATTTCGCATGCGATAACAATATGTATATGATAAATAAAGATAATATATTATTCTTAATGAAAAGATATGCAGGCGACGAAGATGTCGATCGGTATCTGTATTCCAATTACTCGATACTGTCAGCACCAGGCTGTGAGAAAATCAAAGAGTATGTCGATGGCAATATATCAGAGTACATCGAAAAGGTATTCTCAACATTGTCTGAGAATACCAAGGAAAATGGCGACGCGATAAAATCGTTGTTGAATAATCCATCTCTCGACAATGATATTAAATATTCTATTATTTCAGAACAAGAGTTTGTTTTTTCTGATTTTAATAGAATTCCAAAAGAGTTTTGGAGCCATCTGGTTAAAGAGAATAAGATAGTTCCTTCTTGGCGTTCTGTTTCTGATTTATTTTTTCTTGATGACGCCAATACAGAGTTGGTCGCCGCGAAAATTCAGAGTGCCGAATGGATCGAACGCTTGACTGCCGAGTCTATGTCTAATGTTTTAGAGGATGGTGATCGTAGGAAATCGTTGTCTAGATTTATTTACGAGAATGATGATCTTAGTGACGATGCTTACTCATTGCTCGTCGAGGATTTGCCTTACTGGTATCATGATTTTCCAGAGGTGACGATAGATAAAATGATGTCGCTTGCACGAAGCGAGAGAGTTAGATTAACGAAAAGTTCCTTCCTTACTGCCTTGGAGATTGACGAGGATCTTTGCGCCCTTCTGATTGAAAAGGGGGCGGCTACTTATTTCGCCTCAAAAGACGAATACCCAATAAACGACGACATAAGAGGTCTGCTTCTTCGAAGTGACCTGTCTGCAGATAGAAAGACCGAGATTTGCCACGATGTAACACTTTCTGGAGTCATTTCTAACAGGGTTCTCGCAAAAGATTTGGCTGAATACTTAGCTTCAGACGATATTAGTTGTACAAAAATTGATAGCGAAGTAATGATTGCGCTTATAAAGGGAGCACAAAGTACTGAAAACTCGATTCGATTATTGAACAAAATTATCCCCCGCCTGAATGAGGGTGACTTTATGGCAGTCATCACCACTTTACCATCTCCATATTCTGAAATTGCGGCTTATGGCAAGCGTCCGAAATTCGCAAAAACTGCAGTAAACTCTAAGTTGGCAGAGCTGCTCAAATCAAGAGGATTCATTTCTACATTTACAGATCACAATGGTTCGATAAAGATTAATACCTTTCACAATGCTGACCATTCAGAAGGAAGTGTCTCATAGCTGTTGGTTAATAGGATTTACATAACAGGAAAAGATCGTAAGAAGAGTTATATTCACCAATGTGTGCAATGACATTTTTCACTTGACTGAGGGTGTTCAAAAATCTGTGTTAACTAAGTGATTCATCATATCACCAGTTCCAAGTGTAACGTGGCACGGTGCGGTGTTTTTCAAGATAGTTGACACCTCAATCTAACGAGGTGGGCTGAACCAGCCAATTGCAAGATAACCGCTGTTCAGCTGGCAGTCAGCCAGCATCGGTTATCCTTGTCAGCAATCATTTACCGTCAAGGATATTCCTGTGAGATCAGTTTCCCCCACCAGCGCCATCGTTCTGGGTTTGTCACTTGTTCTGGGCCTTAGCAGCCTGGGTTACCTGTTGGGCAGTTTTGCCGTCACTGTCAAGGAGTATGAACGCACCGTGACGGTCAAGGGTCTGGCGGAACAGGAACACGAGGCCGATATTGTGATCTGGCCGATTCAGTACACAGCGGCCGACAACGATCTGGGCGCCCTGTACGCCACCATAGACAGCAACAACATCAGTATCCGCGATTTTCTGGAAAACAATGGCCTGCCCGTAACGGCGATCACCTTGGCGCCGCCGGCGATTACTGACCGCCTGGCGCAGTCCTATGGCGATGGTTCGCGTGCTGAATTTCGTTATACCGCGAGCCAGGCGCTGACAGTGTATTCGTCGGATATTGCCCTGGTGCGCGGACTGATGAGTTCGATGTCGGACCTGGGCCGCGAAGGCATCGTGTTTTCCGGTGCCGAGTATAACCTGCAACCGGAATACCTGTTCACCCGCCTGAACGAGATCAAGCCGGCGATGATTGAAGAGGCGACCCGGGAAGCGCGGGCGGCTGCCATCAAATTTGCCGATGATTCCAACAGTGAGTTGAGCAAGATTCGGAATGCATCGCAGGGTCAGTTCAGCATCAGCGACCGGGATCGCAATAATCCGCATATCAAGAATGTGCGTGTGGTGGTGTCGGTTGAGTATTACCTGTCAGATTGAGTTCTGCTGATCAGGTCAGTCGGGTAATCGCCTGTCCGTGCGCACGGGACATACCGGGCAGCGAAACCACAACGGTGCCCGGCAATGTGAACCATCCGGCTTCAGCTACGTCACCCCTGTTTGATCAATGCATCATCCAACGCATTGGCACGAACGGCAGCCTCGCGCTTGTTTAACCGCTCAACGTAGGCAGTGAACACTGGCAGCGGATCCATGGTTTTTTGCATGATACCCCAGCCGATAAAACTGCCGGTCAGCACGTCAGCTGCCGTGAACTGATCGCCGCAAATGAACGGGCCTTTTTCCAGGGCGCCAACCAATGCATTGATAACATCCTGGTACTGGCCACAACCGATCGAAACAGCATTTTCATCGTCTATCTTCCAGTCATACGCTCTTGCAGTGGCTGCCATTTCCAGCGGCCCGGCGACAAAAAACATCCAACGGTAATAACATCCGCGCTGCTCGCTGCCGGAAGGTGGCGCCAGCTTTTTCTCCGGAAACGCATCGGCCAGGTAGGCGCAGATGGCAGCGACCTCTGTCACCACAGTGTCGCCATGTTTGATTGCGGGCACTTTGCCCATGGGGTTGATGGCCAGGTACTCGGGCGCCTTCATGGTGCTGCCGTATTCGAGCAGTTGCACATCATAGGGCACGCCCAGTTCTTCGAGCATCCACCGCACAATACGGCCACGGGAGTAGGGGTGGGTATAAAGGGTTAGATTAGTCATGCCATTTCTCCTTGATGGTTTTTATGATTCACAAAATTAGCGAACGAATGGCATAATAAAACCGTATTAGGACAGATTGTGTCCTTATAGTTTGGCAAAATCGGTATTCTTTCAAAGATTGCGGAGCGCAGCTCATGTCAGGCCCGACTACCCGCGTTCTCGCCTTGCTGGAACTGCTGCAAACCCATGGTCTGCTCAGTGGCAGCGACCTGGCGGAGCGGTTGGGCGTTGACCGGCGTACCATCCGCCGCTATATCACGGTATTGGAAGACCTTGGCATTCCGGTGACGACAGAGCATGGCCGCTATGGCGGATACATGCTGGTGGCCGGTTTCAAGTTGCCGCCAATGATGTTCACCGATGAAGAGACGCTGGCCGTATCGCTGGGGCTGCTGGCCGCCCAGCAATTGGGACTGGCGGAATCCACTCCCGCTATCGCCAGCGTGCAGGCCAAACTTGAGCGGGTGATGCCCGCCAACCTCAAAAAACGCGTGCGCGCAGTCAGCGATACCACGCGTCTGATACTGCCACGGGTGGAGCCGAGCTACGACAACCGCACCCTGCTCACGCTGACCACGGCCATTCAGTCTGAACGCCGCGTCAGTTTTGTCTACCGCTCCCCTCAGGATGAGGTGATGCAGCGTGAGATGGACCCCTACGGCTTGGTGTTCCGTCGTGGCCGTTGGTATGTCGGTGGCTACTGCCATCTCCGTGCGGAGTTGCGTTCATTCCGGCTGGATCGAATCAGCAGTGTGAAAGCGCTGGCGCATGGTTTCAAACGACCGGAGCGCTTTGATGCAGCCGAGCACTTGAGCCAAAGTCTCCGGAATATGCCGCGCTCGTTCCCGGTGTCTGTGCTGCTGCAAACCGACGCGGATACCGCTGCCAAAATGTTCGGATTTCATCCGGGCACGGTGGATCTGTTCCAGCAACGCAAGGACGGTCTGCTGCTTAATACACATACTGACAGCTACCAGTGGTTTGCCTGGTGGCTGTCGCATATGCCGTTTCCGTTTGCCGTGCAAAGTCCGCCGGAACTCAGGCAGGCATTAAAAGACCAGGCCCAACGTCTACTGGACGCCGCCGGGGAGTAATCCGGCAGTTACACCTTTATTTTGTAACCGGTGCGGAATATCCACCAGATAATGCCCAGACAGGTCAGCATGAAAAGCACAATCATGCTGAGGCTGAAGGCGGCATTGACATCCGACACGCCATAAAAACTCCAGCGGAATCCATTCACCAGATACACCACCGGGTTGAACAGTGTGATGGTCTGCCACACTGGCGGCAACATGCTGATGGAATAAAAACTGCCACCCAGAAAGGTTAGTGGCATGACAATCATCATTGGCACAATCTGCAAGCGCTCGAAGCCATCGGCCCACACTCCCAGAATAAATCCGAACAGACAGAATGTAACGGAGATGAGTACCAGAAAGGCCAGCATCCACAGTGGGTATACAATTGTGAAGTCGACAAAGAAACGCGCTGTCAGCAAAATGATCAATCCCAGCAGCACTGATTTGGTTGCAGCGGCACCGACATAACCCAGTACAATCTCAAACGCCGAAATGGGTGCTGCCAGTACTTCGTAGATGGTGCCGGTAAACTTCGGCATGTAAATGCCAAACGCGGAATTGTTGATGCTTTCCACCAGCACCGTCAGAAGAATCAGACCCGGCACAATAAAGGCGGCATAGCTGATGCCGTCTATCTCTGTCATGCGTGAACCGATGGCGGAACCAAACACAATAAAATACAGCGACGTGGTTAACACCGGCGATGCGATGCTTTGCATCAGCGTACGGAAGGTGCGATTCATTTCAAACCGGTAGATTGCTTTTATCGCCTGGTAGTTCATTTGCTGGCTCCTTCCGATCGCGCTCTGGCATCGTCATCCGACACCAGGCTGACAAATATGTCTTCCAGTGAACTCTGTGATGTCTGCAGATCGCGGAACTCGATGCCGTGATCGTACAGCGTGCGGACCACGCGTCCTATCTCGCCATAGTCGCTGCGGGTATCATAGATGTACACCAGTTTGCTGCCGTCATCGCTCAGCACCAAACCGTCTATACTGAGCCCGGCGGGCAGTGCTGAAAGCGGCTCCGGCAATTCCATCACCATTTCCCGTTTACCAAGCTTTTTCATCAGCTCGGCCTTTTCTTCCACCAGTACAATCTGGCCCTTGTTGATAACACCGATACGATCCGCCATGTCTTCGGCTTCTTCAATATAGTGTGTGGTCAGAATGATGGTGACGCCTTCTTCGCGCAACTTGCGGATCATCTGCCACATGTCGCGGCGCAGCTCGACATCCACACCCGCGGTGGGTTCGTCGAGGAACAGGATCTGTGGCTGGTGTGACAGCGCCTTGGCGATCAGCACACGACGTTTCATGCCGCCCGACAGCGCCATGATTTTGCTGTCTTTCTTGTCCCACAGCGTCAGACTACGCAGCAACTTCTCCAGGTACACCGCGTCAGGTTTGCGACCATACAGGCCTCGGGTCAGCGTCACCGTGTCCCACACAGTTTCGAACATGCTGACCGCCAGCTCTTGCGGCACCAGGCCTATTTTTTTGCGCACGGCGCGGTAGTCCCTGATGACATCAAGACCATCGACACGAAGTTCGCCGTCACCGGGATTGACCAGCCCGCACAAAATGCTGATCAGTGTTGTTTTGCCGGCGCCGTTGGGGCCGAGCAGCGCGAAGATCTCCCCACGCTTGATGGTCAGGTCGACGTTGTCCAGCGCCCGGAAACCCGAGGGGTAAACTTTGCTCAGGCCTTTGACGCTGATGATGGTTTCGTCCGGCATTCCTTTTCCTCTTATGTGGTTTCCGTTGGCTTGGGCTAGCGTAATACATAATGCGGTCAGATTCTGTCCTGATTTATTTTTTCGGCGGCAATTCCCGGATTGGCCGCAGCTCAACGCTGCCCAGGCGGGCCGGCGGGATATTGCTGGCCAGTTGAATGGCTTCCTCTGCCATTTCAAAATCACCCAGCAGCCGGATCAGCGTGGCCAGTACCTGACGGGAGTGGTTCGATAGTCGCCCCGACTTTTGGCGGGGTGATTTTTTCGGTGCCGACAGCGAATATGTGTTCATGGAATAGCCATTGGACACTCAACAGTCATGCTTGGATCAATCCGATATCTGTCAATCCTGTGTGGGCTGTTTGCCGTCACGGGCTGTTCCAGCCTGAATTCATCGTCAGCCGTGTCAGTGCTAAATGGTGTACAGATCTATGCAGATGATGGTGAAAAAGGCTTTGTCTTTGTCCTGGACACCGATGCTTCCCGCCAATTCTGCCTCTCACCCACACCAGATGCTGTGGCTTATGGCAGCAGCGGCTTGTCAATGGAGCTCGCGGTTCCCTCGCATTCAGAAGGGGTGAGCGAAGGCAATTCCACCGGTGTGGTAGCGCTTGGCGGAAGAAGTTCAGGCGTGTTGGTGGCTCGGGAATTTTTCTACCGTGCCTGCGAGTTCAGTATCAATCATAAACTGACAAAGGCAGAGGCCCAGGTGCTGTATCTGAAAAACCTCGACATCCTTCAGGCTGTGCTTAGTGCTGACACCAATACGGGCACCAGCGGGTTCAGTGCGACACCTGCCTGTGTGGGAGAAAGTTGTCCATCGGCTTCATCCATGTCTTCAACAGCAACCACAGATACTGATAATGACCCGAATTGATAAACCAGCAGATACCCGAATGATCGCAACAACATGATGAATCGTCAGTACCACTAACCAGGAGCAAAACATGAAAAACGTAATCGTAAAACTTGTTGTTTCCGCAGGCCTTATCTTCACTTCTGTTTCGGCAAGTGCATTCCAGCTGTATATCAATGAGTGGAAAAATCACACCTACGGTGTGTACTACGTCAGTAAAACAGAGGGCGCCCATGGTGATGGCATATCGTTTCACGGTGCCAACTGTGAAAATGGCTGGAAAGAAACCTTCAACCACACCTCTGCCATCAAGTTCTGCGGCAAAGGTTTCATGGAGTCCAAAGGGTTTGCTGTACCCTGGTACAATGCTACGGCAGCCTCGGACACGTTTTTGAAAGTCTCGCACAAGTCCAAAGCATTCCGGCTCGCGATAGTGGATTGTTCACCTAACGGTGTGCAGCACCGCTGTTTACGCGTAAGCAAGGGTTGGGGCAGTCATGATGTAGTAGGTAGCCCTGTAGCGCTGGTGCGAGGCGGAGAGCTGAATACCCCCTGTGAAATGAGCATGAAGTTGAATATTGAGTCAGATCACAGCATAAGTTTCGATATTATTTCTGACAGTACCGGTGTCTGTACTGAGGCTTCAGATACAGTGAAACATCTGGGCGATTTGACTGCAGCGATTGCTGTTGCCTATGCGGGTAGCTGATGACCTGAGGATGGGCTGAAAACATCTGTGAAACACCGGCCTTTTCAGCCCATCTTCCACAATGACGGCATTTGTATGGAAGGACCCGCCGCATCAGCTGCCAAATAAGTAAGGCTGTGCAAGGCAATTAGTATACCGGGGCGAACAATCGTGCATAATACCGGTTAATCAGGCTTGATCCTTTTGCGCATGAACCCTGATTGTGACGCATAGAGAGTATGCTCAGTTTCGTACCTGTCATAGTGTTTACAGTAAGATATCCGGATGGTAATGCCGCGATGCAAAAAACTTGAAATCACAGGGGTAAGCGGATGTCGGCATTCACCACAAAACCCAGAATCCTGATCATTGATGACCATTTGCTGTTTGCAGAGGGCATCAAGGCAATACTGTCGAGCCTGACAGATGCCGCCAACATTCACTTGATCACGGACCCGGCACACTTTGTCAGGCAGCTGGATCATCAGCAGCAGTACGATCTGGTTGTGGTTGACCTGCAAATGCCCGGAGTCGATGGCATGTCGATCATTGACAAGGCGGTAGCGCACAACCCTGACATACGCATACTGATAGTGTCTGCCACGCAGGATATTGGCGTACTGCAAAAGGCGATCAGCAAAGGTGCCAGAGGGTTTGTTTCCAAAATTTCACCTGCGCATGTCATTCTTGACGCGGTAAAGCAGGTGATCAAAGGCGGTCATTTCCACGACCCGCATTTTCCCAATATTGCCCATGCTGCCTTGAACGAGCTTTCTGGAAATGTTTTCAACATTCCTCCACGGACCCTGGAGGTGCTGCAACAGGTGGCGAAAGGGCATTCGAACAAGTTGATTGCAGAGCTGTTGTCGATCACTGAAGCGACGGTCAAGTGGCATGTTTCACAGCTTTTCGAACTGTTGTCAGTCAAAAGCCGGACGTCCTGCATTGCCAGGGCCGCTCAGCTCGGATTAATCAACATTGGGGAGTAGCAGCCTGTCCGGCACCCTGCCTGACAATGTGCTGGCTGCACAGGCGCGGCTGTTGCACAGGCAAGTACCTCAGTCTCTGATCGGTGGCACAGGCGTGGCGCTGTGTTTCCTTGTGCTGGCCTTTAACCGGCTACCTGAAGCAACGCTGATTCTGTGGACAGTAATATACCTTCTGGTCACGCTGATCCGTCTTTATGCCTATCTGCAGATCAAACCATCTCTGGATGATAGTGCCAGGGTTGCCAGGTGGGCGGCGTCAGCCCCAGCCATTCTGTTTTTGCCCGGGCTGGTCTGGGGCCTGATGTCGGCCGGCATGATCCTGTCGGCAGACGGCATCAATTTCTGGATTGTGGTGGCCCTGCTGGCCGGGTTGTCGTCAGGCGCAGTGGGCGCGCTGGCCGTGATGCATCGCTGCTATCTGGCATACTCCGTCGCAATGCTGTTTCCCTTTGTGCTTGCGCTGTTCTGGATAGATCAGTGGTTGATAGCGAGCATGGTGACGCTGTTTTTCTTTATGAACAATGGTTTTGCCCGCAATATCTACAACGCCAATCTGGATAACATCCTTACCAAGTTCGAGAACGAGTCCCTGATTTCTCAACTTGAAGAGCAGCAGTCTGAGCTGCAGCAACAAAATCAACTTATACAAGCTGCCATGGATGAAGCAGACGAGGCGAATCGTTCCAAGTCGGTTTTTCTCGCCTCTGCCTCGCATGATCTTGCACAACCACTGCATTCACTGAAATTATTCCTGGCTGCCCTGGGGCAGGAAATGACCTCCGATTCCCAGCAAAGCCTCATTCACAAGGCCACTCTTTGTGCTGACAACATGTCGGAACTGTTTATCTCTCTGCTGGATATCTCAAAACTCGATGCCGGCATCGTCGAAGTAGAAAATCGACAGCACGACGTGGCGCATATACTGGAACAATTGACCATGGAGTTTGAGCCTCAGGTTCGCAGCAAGGGGCTCACGCTCAAAACGAGTATCAGTTCCTGTATTGTTCTGGCCGACCCAACTGTGGTGCAACGGGTACTCCGTAATCTGTTGCATAACGCGCTGAAGTACACCAGTGTCGGCTCTATTACCCTGGCTGTTGAATCAGATGCAGCGCAGTGTGCACGTATCTCGATTACTGATACCGGGCCGGGCATGAAGGCAGAGGAGCTGTCGCATATTTTTGACGAGTTCTACCAGGTTGGTAACCCGGAACGCGACCGCAACCGTGGCCTGGGGTTGGGACTGGCTATTGTCAAGCGCCTGAGTGATCTGACAGGGATGGCAGTGGCAGTGCAGTCCAGTCCCGGTAACGGATCTTGTTTCAGTATTACCTTGCCAACTGTCAGCATCGATGAACAGGCGCTCAATGAGGACAACACTAAACAGGTCGAGCATGCTACTGATGCGGCAGCGTTTGGCGCAGCGAACATTCTGTTTATTGATGATGAGGAGCACACCCGGCAGGCAATGATGATCATGCTGGAACATCTTGGGTATCAGGTGATCGTGGCCGACAGTCTGACACAGGCACTGGATGCATTGACACGTGTCGATCTTATACCTGACCTGATTATTTCTGATTACCGGTTGCGGGACAAAAAGACCGGTGTGCAGGCCATACTCTGTCTGCGGGAAGAGTTTAATGAAGAAATCCCAGCCCTGATAATCACCGGTGATACCGGAGCGGAATCGCTTCAGGATATCAGCGAACAGGGCATGTCCGTGCTGCACAAGCTCTCTCCACATGCGGTCATAACTGAAAAAATAACCGGGCTACTGGGCCGCCATCGAACTGTGCGACGCCATATGCTATCGTCACAAAATAACCTGGTGTAATGCACGCAAAAAATGACGACACCTGGAGGGACCAAGGTTGCTGATTTCAGTTGCGACCTCAAACAGTTGATCTGCTAAACTACCCACAAATATCGATTATTCTGGAACGTAGTCACTATACGTGATTGCCACTTCTGATTCCCGCGCGCCTGTGGTTAGTATATGCAGGAGGAAAAATGACTGGTTTGTTATTAAAAGCGGTAGCTGTCTGGCTGGTGATACTCACAATGGCCATTGCCAATGCCGCCGCTCAAAGCCTTGAGTGGAGAAGGGCGTCAGCGACTCGCGACTTTGATTAATGAGTTGGACCCGACTTGAAGAAAATGAAACACACGTCCAGATGTCGCTGGGCGGGATGAGTCCCATAGAATAATGTCAGAGCGCGGGGCTAGCCAGAAGCCTTTAACGTGTCATCCACAGTGAGGAAACGTGCTCAGCCCTTTCCGGGAAACCGGTTTTGGTCCATTAAAATCATCGTGAGTCGAGGCGCCAATGGTGGCTGTCAGTCTCGTGACGGTAACGGCGCCAGGGTTGGCAAATGCGTATGATGAGTGACAATGATCTGCACCGGATCAGTATACACACGCGCTTCTCTCCCTATGCTGTCGGTGACCAGCAGATGAGGGTTTGGATCCTGCAATGCGCCTGGTTGGAACAGAGGCGATTCATGTTCGACCGCGAATTTGATTCCTGTCAATAATTCATTCGCTCCAATCGTGAATTGCCAATCCTCGCAAGGCGTAACTCCGGCGCAGGGGCGTACCTGATATTCTCGGGTAATGAATCTGATACGTGACGAAGACTGAACTGTGAACGGCTCAACGCTGTGGTTTTCTAGCGTGGCGCCAATAGTAAAAGGATCGCCCGCATCAACCAGGTCGGGGTACGAAAGTGATAGCGTCATGTTCACATCGGCTGATCCCGCCATTGGATTAGCCGTGGCTAATTTGGGCAATTCCTGGCGCCCGCCGGGATCGGCCACAACGCGAACAATATCCCGCTGCACATGCAGATCGGGAAGATAACGGTCATTGGCATCAAACATTGAAAGTTTTATGTTCTTCAAATGTATGATGAACCCCGGTGGCGCGTTGTCCGACAGAGCCAAGACTCGGTAGGTCAGCAAAACGCTATCACCTGGGTTCACAGGAAAAACATCATTGCTCTTGGTCTCACAGGCTCGATTGTGACCCAGATTTGCACTGGTCTGCGCCAGTGAGCAACCTGTTGAATCTATAATGTCCAAAAAAGGAAACTCTCTGATCAACTCGAGCTCGGCTCGCTGAAACGTAAAGTGGGCGCTGGTTATCACTGTCTCAGAATCTTGAGGATTCTCCAGGCGAACCTGGAGGGCTGCCGTTTCGCCAGGTGATATGAAATCAATGTCTGTTACAACATCCGCCTGAATGCGTTCCGCCGAATCAGCATTTGATGCAATCAGCAAAAGCGAAATATAAACGAAAGCACCTATGCTTTTGATAAGCGTCGCTGCATAAAAGCCGCTCACTTTTCGCTCTCCCGAAGTAACCAGACGCCTGCGTAGGTATTGATAAAGCTGACCCGCATTTCAGAGGCAGTGCCCAGGAAGAACCGGCCCTGACCGGGTTGCCCTAAAGCCGACACTGTTGCCTCAAGCACTGCATTCGGAACCTCATTTGTTCCGACCAGGATACCTGCTGTGGTATCTGACTCATGCTCTGGCATGCGTACCGAGTGGGTAACACCAAACTCATCCTGCAGCATTCGGGCAATTGGATATAGTTCTTCAACCTCTTCCGCATCAACATCCTCGTATTCGTTTGCTGCAAACAGGGCGTACTGCGGATAGTGGACGCCGGCCGCATGGATCGCATTCAGGAGCAACGTTTGTACCTCAGCAAGATTGGCAATGCGGAAGCCTTCAAACTCGGCGCCTGGCATCAGATTCTCCATCACTGACAGCAACGGTCGGTCATGAGTTCGGGAAAGCGGCAACCACTCCAGGCCGGTGTTTGGGTCATAAACAACCCATGAGTCATCGCTGTCATCGCCGATAGCTCGGCGCTCCAGAGGTAATCGCTCAGGTATGTGCTGAACGACTGCAGGTGATACCGGTCCCTCATGTATCACTTCAATACGTATGGGCTCGAGAGGTATTGTTGCACGGTCCCAGTTGGTATCGGAAATCCAAATTTCGGATTTCCCCACTATGATCTCCCCGCTAAAAAGTTCATCCCCTTCGTAGTAAAATTCGCGCAATGAAATGACGCGGGGAATTCCAGGCTCCAGAACTATTCGCGTGGAGGGTGTAGCTTCCATCACCGGGTGCGAAAAAATCCTGTATGAAGCTGCGTGGTTGCCGCTGATCGTATTTCGACGCAAAGCCCAATGTACGTATGCCAGCATAGGCATGCTGCTGGTATTGACCAGCGAGGCAGTCAATGTGAAATTTTCACCTGCCTTCACCTGAGATGGATAGTCGACCGTCGCCGTAACGACGCTGTTCGGCGTAGTTGGCGTTTGAGAAATGACAGTTGATGGCAAACTCAATAGTGTTGCAACCACCAGCAGTGCCAGCATCGTCCATGTGCGCCGTAATTTCTTCACTTTTTTAACCTCCTGCTCCATCATAGATCCTCAATCGCCTGCGAGTAAAGTGTGTCTAGTCCTGGCTATGTTGGACGTTGCCGGTCTTGCTGAAATCGCGATACGATTAGTTCTCTGGGCAGCAGTGTCGAATACCAGTCATCTCGTTCGACTGATTACACAAGTTTCACTATTTTTCAGGAGCAACGATGAATATTGCGATTGAAACTAACGCTGATCAAATAACAGGAGAATTGATATGACAAACCCGGCAAAAGTCACTATCTGCCTCTGGTACGACCGCGATGCCGAAGAGGCCGCCCGGTTCTACGCCAATACCTTTCCTGATTCATCGGTTGCCAACATCATGCGCGCGCCGACTGACTATCCCTCGGGCAAACAGGGCGATGTGCTGACGGTGGAGTTCACAGTGATGGGAACCCCGTGTCTGGGCCTGAACGGCGGCCCGGCGTTTCAGCACAATGAGGCGTTTTCCTTTCAGATTGCCACAGTCGATCAGGAGGAGACGGACAGATACTGGCACGCCATTGTGGACAACGGCGGCCAGGAAAGTGCCTGCGGCTGGTGCAAGGACAAATGGGGTGTCTCCTGGCAGATCACACCGATCGTCCTGACCCAGGCATTGTCCGACCCGGACCCTGCCGTGGCACAACGTGTGTTTGAGGCGATGATGACGATGGGCAAGATTGAGATTGAGGCAATTGAGCGGGCGCGCCTGTCAGCAGGCCTGACCTGACCTTGTTAACAGCTCAGACCGGACCCTGGGGATGGTGTTGCCCACCGATGCCGACCCGATACTGTTTCGGGTTATCCGTGCTGATTATATTGAGGAGTAGTCATGAAATATTTTCTTGGCGCGTCGATGATTTTCCTCGCCTCCTGTAATGAAGTTGGGGCGATGGATTGTGATCAGCGCTTTGCGGATGATTACAGCACGGCTTTGTCCAGTGGCAATCTAGAATGGTTTATGGACAATTATTACCTGGAAGGAGTGGATGAGACCCGCCTCAACTCATTGAAACGGATTCTAAACCTGTACTTTGGTCATGCCATAAGTCGAGCCGAAATAGGAGATTTTCCGGTCGACTTCAGAACGGAGTACGAGAGAGGCGGCGTTAAATACAGAATGAGCCTTGTCCCAACCAAGCTGCTAACCGTCCATTTTGTTGTTGACCCTGATGCTCTCAATGTAATTACAGCGAGTAGCGTTCCGGTCGGTATGGTAAACGGTCGCTGCTATGTTGCAGCAGCCAGGGTTGACCCTTAAATTTGCAGGATTAATCCAAAGAGGCTGGGGTAGTTCAGAGCAGGTTGTTAGTGACGGAATTTTGTATTCCTCTGTTTTGCTGTATTTTTTCTGATCGTGTGAGTTGTCAACTATTGGTTGACAGCTGCTGCTTCCGCCAACAGACCGTGATTTAAGACATGAGTAAAATTGAAATCAAAATCCCGGGCCCGCAGGATTGGCAGCTCTACAAAGACATCCGGCTAACCTCACTCAAGGACTCCCCGGACGCCTTTGGATCAACTTATGCAAGAGAAGCAGAGTTTCCGGATTCGGAGTGGAAGTCCCGTCTTGATCCGGATGTTCGTGCCGCAAACGCGCTCCCCCTGATTGCTGAAACAGGCAGGGACGCAGTGGGCCTGGCATGGGGTTTGATACACGCACCTGATTTACACATTGCCCACGTTTACCAGATGTGGGTGTCACCGGACCAGAGAGGAAAAGGCGTAGGCAAGTTTCTTCTCAACGAGATCAGGCAGTGGGCATTATCCAGAGGCTGTGAGCGGCTGGCTCTTTCGGTAACAACAAACAATGATGCGGCTGTTGGTTTGTATGTGTCATACGGATTCGCACCGAGTGGCCCCGTTGAGGAGCTAAGGTCGGGCTCTTCCCTCACGGTGCAGCCGATGGTAAAGGAACTGCGCAGTGACTAAACTTGTAGCTGGCCTAAAAACGTTTCCGCGGAAACGTTTTTAGGCGATTAACTTATGCAAATTCCGAGAATATGAGGCGCATTCGCATTGGTGGTGCGGCAACCCCGATGGACAATTACTATTGTCGCGGCAAGCTGTGCTGTCTCTATGTAACCTTTTCTGCGCAGCTTGTGTATGGAATATCCAGTATTGAACTGCTGGTTAATGAGAGGTAGTGACTGTCACCACGGATTAAAAGACGAATGAGCACGTCGCCTCGATTTTCATGATGATGGCCGTTTCTGTCAGGAGACATTCTTGTCATGCTTCTCCCGTGGGTATAAATTAGTCTCTGCTCAACCTGGGCAAGCCTCTAAAGCTTAGCATGTGCGGTGGCGTGGGAACGAGCACATGCAGGAGGGAAAATGACTGGTTTGTTATTAAATGCGGTAGCTGTCTGGCTGGTGATACTCACAATGGCCATTGCCAATGCTGCCGTTCGTGAAAAACTGCTGGCGCCCACCATCGGTCCCGGCCTTGCGCTGCCCGCCAGCGGGCTGCTTTTGTCTGTGATCATTTTCCTGATCGCGTTTATATCAATACCCTATTTTGGCTCAACGGAAATTAGCGGTTATATCACCATTGGGGTTGTCTGGCTGGTGCTGACGCTTTCGTTTGAATTTCTGTTTGGCCATTATTTTGCTGGCAAACCATGGCGTGAGATTGTTCAGGTATTTGACGTAAGAAAAGGCAATCTGTTTGTTCTGGCTCTGTTTGTAATCGTGATTTCTCCATGGTTATCTGCAACGTTAAGAGGTTTGATATAAAACTGTCAGGATAGGGCAGGCGCGTCCGGCTGCCAGTTTGCCCCGCTTAAACCACCGTGTTAGGCTCACTCATACAAAGATCATAGGGACGGAACCCATGCACTCATTCACATGCACTCGTATTGCCTCTCTGCTATTCCTTGCTCTCCTGTCACTTCAGGCGGCTGCTCAGAGCCCCATTACTGCTGATCTTGTCACCGACCGCAGCTTTGTCAGCCCCGGCGGGGAAGTCACGCTGGTGGTTGAAATTACCAATCCCGCGGATTCGGGGATATCTGTCGAGCGCCATGGAAACGGCGGTTACAGCTATGATCACGCCCTGGTTGAACCATACGCGAAACTGGGCATGAACAACTATTGTGCCCAGCCATTATGTCCGGTCAATCCGTCACAGGGTTTCCCGCTGCGTCCTGGCACCTCTGCGCAGTTCTATTGGTTTTCGTTTCAGGTGACCGCCGATGCGCCTGCTGGCCGTGTTTTCAGGATCTCCGATCTCCATCTGAAATTCACCGGTCCCGAGAACCGGAGCATCAATGACGTGCACCTGCAGCGCGACTTCGTGGCGATTGTTGCGCCTCAGGGGCAGGGTAACAGCGGTGAGCTGGGCGCGTTTGATACCACCAATCCCAAAGCCGGATCGGCAGATATCAGGGCCACGCTGGTATTGGAGTATCCGGCTTCGGTACGTGCCGGTAGCCATGTCGAGGTGTCAGGCACCTTGCACAATCTGGGTAATGAACCTATTGCAGAACATCGTCTACTGGGTGCGGCTCGTCATTTGGGCAGTCATTCCAATTCCTTTAACCACGTTTTCTGCCGCTTCAAATGCCTGTACAACGGCCGCTTCCCGCTCAGTCGTGGCGACAGCATTGATCTGCTGTTCCGGCAGCTTTACTTTAAGGGTGGTTACCTGTTCTCCGGCAATCTGTACATCAAGGGCCCCCATGCCGTCGTCGCGGATAGCCTGGGCCGCACGGCATACATATACGCAGATGACATCTATATCAACGTCACCCATCCCGAAGGCGGCCTCACGCCTGCCGTGTATCCGGCCATCCCCGAGCGCGAACCACTGGCGTTAATTTCCGGCAGTAATCCTCCGCTTCGCTCCGTTGTGCTTGACCCCAATACCGGCAAGCACTGGATGCCATTGTCGGCAAGCCAGGGCATGTCACTCTCCCAGGTGGTAGAAGAAACCAGAAGTGGCGGGCGCTTTGAAGGCTATTCCGTTGCGAGTGCCGAAGAAGTCAGAACGCTGCTCCTCAATCACATCCATGCGTCACGACTGGACTATCCCGATTACGCACTGTTTGTCGGCGACAAAGTGCTGCACGGCGTCACTGGCACTTTGCTGGATCTGATTGGCGAGACTCTGGCCGGCGATCATATCGGCGGCACGACACGTTATGCCCAGGGCATGGTGGCAGACGTGCCTGAGCCTGGCGCCCAAACAGTTGTGATAGATGTCCGGCAGCAGAATGGCACCACCGGCATTTTCGGCATGACAGGCAGCTTCTGGCTGACGTCCTTTGGCAGCTCTCAATACCGAGGCATGGGCACCTGGCTGGTGAAAAACCCGGTCAGAACCGGTGGCTCGCAGGCCCTGCTCAGTTCGGACGCGGTGGATTTCCGTTATGGACAGTTGCTCATCTCGTCTGTGGATGTGGAAGGCCAGACTTATCAGGTCAGTTTCCGGGTTGTCGACAAGCATGAATTGATTCTTGAGCTGGTCTCCATTGTTGATGAGTTCAATCGCGAACCGGCCGCCATGTATGATGTGCAAAGTCTGATTCTGCAGATACCGCGCCTGGGCTATTTTGTATTCCCCGACGACATGGTCTATTTTGATGTGGAGATGGTGTTGCTGACAGATGCCGACCCGATACTGTTCCGGGTGATCCGTGCGGACGATGTTGAGGAGTGATCCGCGTGCATTTGGTACCTCTTGCTCAGTGTAATAACGCACTAACAAACAGATCAATCGGCGTCAGGCCCTCGGAGTATCCAGCATGTTTTCCGGTCTAAGCGCATTTCCCTTGACCCCGATGAATGAGCGCGGTCTGGATGAGTCGGCATTTGTTCGCCTGATTGGGCGTCTGGTCACTGCCAATGTCGATTCAATAGGCGTGCTGGGCTCGACCGGTAACTACGCCTATCTGACCATGGCGGAGCGTGCGCGTGCAGTTCAGCTGGCAGTGGAACACGCCGGCAACATCCCGGTGATGGTGGGCATTGGCGCGCTGCGTACACGTGATGTACTAATACTGGCTGATTATGCACAGTCTGCTGGCGCAAGCGGTGTGCTGTTGGCACCAATGTCCTACCAGCCCCTGTCTGCGGACGAAGTGTTCGGGCTCTATGAGACAGTCACACAAGCACTGTCAGTACCGCTTTGTGTTTACGATAACCCTCGCACCACGCAGTTTGTGTTCAGTGACGAGCTTCATGGCCGGATTGCGCAGCTTCCGAACGTGGCCTCCATCAAGATTCCCGGCGTGCCTGAAAATGCTGTTGAGGCAAGAGCCCGGGTTGAACGCCTTCGCGCACAGATCCCCGCGCACGTCACGGTGGGCGTCAGCGGCGATGCCGCCGCTGCGAACGGCCTGAATGCTGGCTGTGATGTGTGGTATTCGGTGATCGGGGGATTGTTTCCTGCCACCGCACTTGCCATTACCCGCGCTGCGCAGGCCGGGCGTGCGAAAGAAGCGACACGTTTGTCGGAACGATTACAGCCACTGTGGGCGCTTTTCACTGAGCATGGAGGGAGCTTGCGAGTTGTTGCGGCCGCTGCTGAATTGCTGCAACTTGTTGAGCATCCGTGTTTGCCACTGCCGCTCAAAGCATTGAGTGGAGAGGGGCGTCAGCGACTCGCGACATTGATTAATGAGCTGGATCTGACTTGAAGAAAATGAAACGCCTCAACGGTGAAGTTAATAACAGGAGAATTGATATGACAAACCCGGGAGATTGAATTGACCGTTCAACCATTTCGAGCTGGCTACAAGTGCAGTCCCGTGTCCATGCGCCTGTGCAGCACTCTAATGATTTAGACAGCTGATTCCTTTGTTCGTAGCAGCCACTCGGCAATTAGTAGATTGATGGCCAATCCAATGAGTCTGCCGTAATCATGAAACAGTTGAACCAGGAGCGGCCTGAAGGTTTCTACTTGTCCAAGCGTTAGCACAGCAAGGACTTCGATAAACAAAGGTGTCACCACTGCCAGGCTGATAGCCACCGCCCTGTACATCCAGCGTCTATGCGCCGTGATTTGGCGCTTGAGCACATGATAAAACGCCAGTGTGAAGGCCACGACTATACCGAGGCTCACGATGATCAGGCCAATGTATCGCATGCCGGTTTCTTCCGGCGTTAACATGTGATGCATCCAGATACCTGACGCGGCCATGATATAGGCGCTGAGCAGTGCGATTCGCCCGCTGACGCGATGCCACTGCGGATGTTTTTGCCGAAATGCTGGCGAGAACTGCAACGGGACTGTCAGGAAAAAGCCGATACCACTGGTGCCGTGAACCAGGATTGCCAGCGGCGATTCAAAGTAGCGAGCATTAACAAAGGACATAAAAAATGAGGAATCCACTGGGCCCAGTAATACCCCCAGTACGATAAAAATGGCCGGAATCCCGGGGATAGCGAATAACACAAATAACGTGCTTACCAGTGGCCAGTCATATTTTATCGCGGCAGGTGAATGGTCGAATTTATGCGTACTGATGGAGGTCATCTGTTGGTCTCTTCTGTCTGTTTGGTTAAGATGCTTCATATGTTGCGCCAGGCCGTGGAAATCGTCGTCCGGATCCAAGGGCTCGTACCTTTTTAAATGGAAGATCGCCGTGTCGGATAGCGCTGTTGCCTACTTTTTGACGTGTATTTCGCTGGCCATCATTGGATTTAGCGTCCATCTATTGCTTTTGCGATCGAATAGACAGCCTGTGTATTTGCCGTTGGCAGGCTGCCTGGCGGCGATTGCCGTGTTGATTTGTCAGCCCGTGGTAAGGGAGCTGTCACCCAATCTGCAAGTATTGTTTCTGCTGCTTGCGCTCCCTGCGTTGTACCTCATCCCACCGTGTTTCTGGCTTTACGTGCAAGGCATCACCAGTAGTACACGGTGGCGACCGAACCGCACCCATCTCAAACATTTTGCACCCGGTGGGGTTGGGCTATTCATCGTTATTTGTGCGTTGCTGCTGCCCGGTGAATTACGCCATGCGATCCTGGTTGAGGGGGACGACGCCACGCTGACATCAACATCGGGTATGGTTCGTTACATTGTTTATGGCCTTGTGATCATCACCTTTGTCATGGTGCTGGGCTGGGTTGTGCAGGCTGGATTTTATGTTCATGCCGTGTTCCGTCGCCTGCATAACTATCGCGCTCAACTGAGGGAATTGTTCGCCAGCACCGAGGCGCAGGAAGGGCGCTGGATCCTGTGGATCCTGCTGGCTGTAGGCGGTGTCTGGCTGTTTGCTGCGGGCACCCTGCTGTACGACAACCTGGTTGCCTCGGTGCAGACAGATGCTGTGATCGGGAATCTGGTGATTCTGATCATGATCTGGAGCGTTGCGATATGGGGATTGAGGCAAAAGCCAGGCTTTGAAGAGCTGTATCAAAATGGTAAAGAGGAGCAGGAAGCGCTTAAATCGATCACGGAAAATAAGTATCAGCGCTCTGCTTTAAATGAACAATTGGCCGACAGCATTGTGAACAAACTGAATCATGCCATGGAACACGATCGACTCTTTCTGGATGCTTCACTCTCGTTACCCAGGCTTGCAAAACATATTTCACGTTCCGCATACCATATCTCGCAAACCTTGAATGAAACGATGGGAGTAAACTTTTTTGATTACGTGAATCGTTACCGGGTCAATGCCGCCAAAGAACAACTACAAAACACAGACGATACGGTGCTGGATATCGCTATGAATGTCGGCTTTAATGCCAAGTCTTCGTTCTATACTGCCTTCAAAAAGGAAACGCAGATCACGCCCAATCAATACAGGAAAGCACGGTTAAATGGGGATTAGGTGAACAGGACTCAAAGGCTGGACCGCTTTATCAGTCAGAACACGGTGTACTCACTTGCTGACACGCGCATGCTGCTGGCTCAAAAACGGATTCTGCTTGATGGGGTCGAAGCGCACGCCATTCATCAAAAGGTGACACGCTTCACCCATGTCGTGCTTGATAGTGATTGCCTGCAGGACAATCAGCCGGTTTACCTCATGCTTAACAAACCCCGGGGCGTCGTCAGCGCTACCAAGGATCTGACACACACCACGGTGCTGGATCTTGTTCAGCACCCGCGCAAGAACGAACTCCACATTGTCGGGAGGCTGGATTTTAATACCACCGGTGTGGTGTTGTTGACCAATGATGGCGCGTGGTCGCGTCGGCTGAGTTCGCCTGAAACCGGCCTGGCAAAGACCTATGAGGTGACTCTGTCCGAGCCTGTGACGCAAGCGTATGTTGATGTTTTTCGGCAAGGAATCTATTTGCAATATGAGAACATTACCACCCGGCCAGCGCGTCTGGAAATACTGTCGGACCATACCGCCAGGCTGACGCTGACCGAAGGCAGGTATCACCAGGTCAAACGCATGTTTGGTTTTTTTCAGAATGAAGTGCTGGCGCTGCACAGGGTTTCTGTGGGAGCTATTGTTCTGGACGGTCTTGAGCAAGGACAGAGCAGAGCGCTGACGTCGGCTGAATTATGCACAATACAACAGAATGTGAGGCAAGGATTTCACCATGGACAAGATTGAATTGCCCTAAAAGTGCAGCGCCGTGTCCATGCGCTTGTGCAGCACCCGAATAATCTCCACAGTTGATTCCACGCCCAGCCGATAAAAAATAACATGGCTGTCTTTTCGATACTTGAAGTAACCTTGCCTGATCTCGTTGCAGCTACGGCCAAGCTCAGGGTTTTCGGCGACTGCGTGGAACGCCTCATCAAGCTGCTTCAGGTAAACTCTTCGCTGGTCCCGCCCCCAGACTATTTCGGTGTAGCGGGCAATACCAATCAAGTCTTCCTTGGCTTTATTGGTGAGCTTAAAAGAGAGCATCAAACAGAATCGCTATCCAGTTCATCCATAAGTTTAGTATAGCTGTAATCGGCAAAGCCGCTGCGCTCGCCTTCAATCAGCAACTTACGAAGGTGTTCACGTTTGGTCTCCGCCTCCTCAAGCACTCGCAGGCCCGCGCGAACTACTTCGCTGGCAGATCCGTATCGGCCACTCTTGAGCTGGCCAGCGATGAACTCGTCGAAATGCGCTCCGAGAGATATGCTGGTGTTTTTGGCCATGTTGGCTCCTCGTGTACCAATATTAGGTATTTAATGGTAGCGTCTCGTTGGGATCAAATCAACTTTGCCACCGTAGTTGCCCCTGCCAGCCCAAACACGTTTCCGCGGAAACGTTTTTCCGGAGATTGCATTGCTGATTCGCCAGTTTATGAGCGCTGCTCCCCGGTAAACAACGCCACCAACGCGGTCTGCACCTGGGAAAACCGGGCGAATTCGGCAAGCGTGGTATTGATACTCAGCGCAATGACCAGTGACTGCTCGGGGTACACCGCCAGCCAGGCCATTGCGCCTTTGGATACGCCACCGTGATGTGCGTATTTGCTGGCATTGTTCCAGCGCCAGGTCAGGGCATAACCCTGCTCGTTGATCTCGCCATTGTTGAGCCTCTGCGGGGTCCAGAATCGTTCGCGGGTCTGTGTGCCGATGAACGTCGGGTCCAGCCAGGCTGAACCCAGCCGCACCAGGTCCCGTGGCCGTGACATGAAGCCACCGCCAGGCAGTTTGTTGCTCAGATCCACGGATCGCCATGGTTGCGCCCGGCTGCCATCAAGTTGGTAGAAGCGGGCACGGTCGGGTGCCGCTTGATCGGCTCTGGGCGAGTCCAGCGCCAGTGGTGCCAGCGCCCACTCCTGGATGAGTGACTCAAACGGCTGCCCGCCGACGTTTTGCAGCACTGATGCGATCAGCAGGGTTCCAAACGAGGAATACTCGAAGTCGCTGCCGGGCGTATAGCGCAGCGGATTGCCATCAAACAGCGCCAGGCCCTGCCGTACATTGGCATGCGGCTGCTGCAGGGCCATGGAATGGTAGACGCCGCGCCAGTCCCGATTGGTTTCATATTCAGGCAGGCCGGCAGTGTGCGAGGCCAATTGTCGCAGCGTCAACGCGTTCCAGTCCGGGTTGGGCAATGCGTCATCATGGTTGCCAATTGGCTCATCAAGCGTCACCAGACCGGCATCCACCAGACGTGCCAACAGGGTGCCAGTGACAGGTTTGGACGTGGAACCGATGCGGTAGAGCGTCTCCGGCGTCGCCGGTTTCATCGCGGCCAGGTCAGACCAGCCGACAGCGGCGCTCCATACCAGCTTGCCATCAACGGCGACGGCGGCAGACAGTGAGGGAGCATGAATCATGGCCTGATGTTCGAGCAGCAAGGCACAGGCCCGGTCTGCCGTTGATCTCCACGCAGCATCAATGGGTGAGGAGTGACAGATGTCGGCCGCAGGTACCTCTGTCCAGGCCCAGGGTTTGCGCAGTGAAGCGTTGGATTCGGCGATGAAACCGTACATTGGCCAAAACAGGTAAGCCACGCCAGCAAGCATAATAATTGTGACAGACATGATGATTGAGCGGGTGATTGGATGGGGGTTTGGATGGGTGGTTGGATAGAAAGGCATGACAGTTAAGCTCCCGGGCAAATTTAATTACGTGAAGTTTGCCCGGCGAGCGTTAAAACGGTCTCGCCGATTTTAAAAAACTAGCGCTGATTCTGAACGCTGCGCCTGAATTCACTGGGGGTCTGGCCGGTTTTGGTCTTAAACGCACGGTTGAAGGGCCCGATGGAATCATAACCTAGGCCCAGCGCGATACTCAGGATCGGTGTGCTGTCATACGCCGGGTCGGCCAGCCGTTCCATGGCATCGTCAATGCGCAGATCGTTCAGCAGGCTGTTGAAGTTGCGATAACCGCGGGTCTGATTAATCAGCCTTCGCAGTCGGTGCTCGGGGCAATCCAGTTGCGCCGCCAGCGTGGTAATGGTCAGTGAATTCTGCTGATAGCCCTTTTGCCCGATGAACCCATCCAGCGCTTGCGCCAATGCCAGCTCGGCGGGTGACAGCGTCGGCGTCCCGGGCAGTTCGTCAATCGGGGCCGTAAAGGTTTGTGTTGCCGCCGGGCCGTCCGGGACTTTGTGTGTGACCGGATCATAGCGCAAGCGGAACAATCGGCCCGCCGCGACAGTGATGGCCAGCAGCAGGATGCTGGCGTTGATCAGGCCAAACACCTCGGCGTTGCGATAGCGCTCATCAACCAGTTCAAAAACCACCAGCACCGTGCTGTACAGACTGATCCCCAGAATGAGCATGATCCGGGCTCGGCGCCGGCTGTCGAGCAGGTCGTCAGCAAAGCCGCGAAAGGCAATGTAGCCGGCATGCAGTATCAATAGCAGTCCCACTGCATGGATGATGTCGTGCAGGGGCGAGTTCCCCGCCTGCACACCCAGTGCGTAGATGTAGACCAGCGTCACCAGGCCCAACATCAGTTTCCCCGCACGCGGCCACCGCGCCGGATTAAAATCGTCGTCAAACAAGTAACGAATCAGCAGCCAGAAGAGGAAGGCGAAGGCATCGGTCAGCAACAGCAGGACGTTGCGCAGCAGTCCGTACTGTTCATCGGGAACGGGCGCTGTCAGCATCACCAGGCCGGCAACGCTCAGTCCAATGGCGAGCATCAGGTATTTGATGGTGGAGGCCGGTTCGCGAGCCAGCAGCACTGCCAATAGCAGCAACTGGCCCAGCACCATCATGCGAATCAGAATGTCGAGCAGAGGGATTAGTGACATGGCGTTGCCACGTGTGACTCAGGAATAAACATCGTAACACACAGGATTATGATGCAGGCCAGCCCTCGCTGAAACTGAGGTGACCTTCAGGCTCCCGAGTGTGGCGCGAACTTATACTGCCCCTTCCCGCACTGCCTCGGCATAATCGGAATCGATGATGGTCTTGCCGATGGGGGCCAGCGCCAGCTTCGCCAGTTTGAGATGCTGGAGGCCGAATGGAATGCCAATGATCAGAATAAAACAGACGATGGCCATCAACAGGTGCCCGAGCGCAAGCCATAATCCAGCGATCAAAAACCAGATGACATTGCCAAGCACGCCCAACACGCCGGTGCCGACACCATACTGCTCCAGCTCGGCGCGCGAGATGGCTTCCCGGCCAAACGGAAAGAACGAAAACTCCCCGATGACAAAGCAGGCCCTGCCCCAGGGAATGCCGATGATGGTTACGAACGCAATCAGACCGACCAGCCACCAGATCAGTCCCATGACAAGACCCCCGCAGAGTAACCAGATGATATTGCCGATTGTGCGCATGCGTTCTCCTGAAAATCCTGATGTGGATATGGCTGGTTTGTCCTTGTTTTAGAAAGCAGCAAAAATCATACCACTAAGTAATTACCTGTTTTTAAACCAATTTTTTTGGGGTTGCCACATAGGATATGGCGGAATAGCCCAAATAGTGAGTGTGATTGCCAAAACTCAGCGTTTCTCTCTTTTAACCCCTGCTACCCCAGCAGACGATCAATGGTGTTGTCCTTGGTCTGCCAGCGCTCATTGACCCACGCCTGCATGCGCGCTCGATGCGCCTCATCGTTCTGATAGTCGCCACCCCGCAGTTCGGCCGGTATGGGCTGGATCTGGACGTCAACCACGATGCGCCCGATGCGATTGGCAAACAGATCGCCGAGTTCACCCACGCCGTCGGGATAGGTGATGGTGACATCCACCAGGGTATCCAGCGACTCACTCATGGCATCCAGCACCAGCGCGGTACCGCCAGCTTTGGGTTTGAGCAGATGCCGAAACGGCGATTGTTGTTGTGCATGTTTGCTGGTGCGAAAACGCGTACCCTCGGCAAAATTGACGATGGACACCGGTATACGACGGAATTTTTCACAGGCCTCTCGTGTTGCCGCGACGTCCTTGCCTGCCAGATCGGGACGCTTTTCAATCTGCTGACGCGAATAGCGTTTCATGAACGGAAAGTCCAACGCCCACCAGGCAAGTCCCAACACCGGCACCCAGATCAGCTGGCTTTTCAGGAAAAAGCGCAACATGGGCAGGCGCCGGTTGAACAGTTTCTGCAGGACCGGAATATCCACCCAGGACTGGTGATTGCAGAGCAGCAGAAAATGGCCCTCGGGCATGGCATCGGGCAAACCGGTCACCACAATCTCTGCGTCGGTCAGGTGATCGAACATCCAGCTGTTTACGTCGATCCAGCTCGCGGCAATCGCCATCAGCACCCGGTCACACGCCGATTGCACAGGTCTCACACGAATGACGGCTTTGATCAGCGCCACCAGCAACAACGGCGTGACGTGAATGATCGAGTTGAGGCTCAACAGAATCGCGGCCATCACAACGCGAAGGCTGCGCAGCAATTTCATAAGCAACTTCCTGACTATGAAGAGCACGAAAGGTATCTGCGCACCGGCAGATTGTCCAGTTTCGCGCACGCCAGATTCGTATTACAGGCGTATCACATGTCCTTCCTGCGGCGTCACACCACCCGCCAGTAATTGCGCAAAAACCTGCTGCGCCGCGTCAAGGCCGTGCCCCTCAACGATCCTGAGCAACTCACGCTGTGGATCATTGACGTGAGCGCCAAAACGCGACCAGGCATTGCCCAGCTGCTCACCGAAAGTCTGCGCACCCCACTCGGCCGTGCGTTTGATTATCTGTTCGGGCGCAAAGAAAAACGTCGGTGCCGGCCCCGGAAGCGTCTGCTTTTTCGGTAAGGCCACCGTCTGCGCTGATCCCACCACGCAACTGTATTTCAGCTCACGGCAATGATGGTGAATGGCGCTGCGCAGTTCGCGATCACCGGAGAAATCTACATACAGCGTGGGCACCTGAGCATCCAGCGTGTCCAGTTCCGAGTAGGTCAGGGTGTGCCGGTAGCAGCCAGAGCCGGCCACGAAGTCACGATTACGTTCCGAGGTCAGCCCTATGGTTTCCACGGCATCGCCAATACAAAAACCCGTGCCATAAGCGGTCTTGCTGGATGCGCTGGAGATCACTACCCGCTCGGCGCCAAACCAGTTGTTGTCGGCCAGAAAGTCAGCCAGCGTAAACGAGGTGATAAACAGCGGCCTGTAGATCGCCTGAAATGCCTCGGTGTCTGCGGTGTACAGTGGATCAACAGCGCAGCGCAGGTACTGATTGTAAGCCGCCGGCAAGGCCTGACGATGCGCCGTACTGTCGCGAAAACCACGCTTGCCCACGTTCGCGGCCTGTACACGCAACACACTCGCCGGCGGAAAATAACCGTAAAAGCGCTCACCCTCACTGATATCATCGACCGCCGAGGCCACCACATTGGCAAAACCCCACACCGGCACCTGTCCCCAGCCCGCATCCCCGGTGGGGAAGAATTCCCAGTAGCGCATGGCCACACCATAGGCGGCATAGGTCACATTATTGGTGGTCAGCGAAAACAGGTCCGGCGCCAGAAGTACTTCACCCGGCGCTGGTGCAGCGGGCGGCGACAGTTCCTCGATGTGCATCTGCGACAGCTCGTGCTTGTTGATTAACAGTCGGGCTTGGAGGGGTTGCGGCACGGTGTTCTCCTGATTCTGGGCTTCTTGTTTGTCTTTGAGTCTATAGGAATTCACCAGGTAGCGAAAATTTTTTACCTGGGGCAGGATTGTAAGTCGGGCAGGCCCAGCATCAGTGGAGAAATGAATGAGTATCATCAGAGCTGCAAATTTGGCAGATGCCAAACAATTAGCTGTGTTGGCTGAAGCAACTTTTAGAGATACGTTTTCTGAGGAGAACACGTCAGAAGACATGAATGCTCATTGTCAGGCAAGTTATGGAGAAGAGATCCAGGCTCGAGAAATATCCGACCCGGAATATGTCACAATCGTTGCTGAAATAGATGAACATTTAGTGGCATACGCACAGTTAAGGTGGGGTGAAGCACCGGAATGTGTATCAGCTAATTCTCCTGGAGAAATTCAACGGTTGTACGTGGATAAGAATTTTCATGGTAACGGGCTTGCCCATACATTAATGTCTGAATGCCTGAGTGTACTTAAAGAGCGTAATACTGATGTTGCCTGGTTGGGAGTGTGGGAGAGAAATTCAAGAGCTATAGCATTCTATAGAAAATTTAATTTCAAAGAAGTAGGGGATCACATATTTTCGGTTGGTAGTGATCCACAAAGGGACCTTATTTTAGTGCGCCCTGTATAATTCGTTTCATAACATACATAAAAATCGATTGCAGTGAGGGAAGTCCAATCCGCTTCCCGGATCCGGTCCAGGCTATCAAATCACAAGGAAGGAAATCCATGTCACTAACCAGGCTACTCGTCCCCACCTATACGCAAATGCTTCGAGCGCTCTCAGAGTGGTTGAAGAAGGCACAGGCTCAGATACCGGAAGCAGATGCGGAAGCGCTGTTATCCGCGCGCCTGGCGCCGGACATGTTTCCTCTGTCGACTCAGATCCGGTTTGCCTGCGTGCAGGCTCAGGAGGCAGTATTCCGGCTGCAAGGAAAGCCTTTCCCGGAATCCATCAATGAGCTGCTTGAAGAAGGACGACATGCAGGCGAGCGGCCCGGCTCGCTGGCTGATGCCCAACCCGGATTGACCAAACCATCGCCTTGCTGGACGGCCTCACCCCCGACGCGCTGGATGCAAAGGCGGATGAGCCACTTGCGCACGAACTTCCGAACGGTATGATTCTGGATTTGACCGCCGAGCAATATGCACGCGATTGGACGCTGGGCCAGTTCTATTTTCATCTCATGACCGCCTATTCAATATTGCGCAGCCAGAAGATCGAACTTGGGAAAGCTGACTACGTAGCGCACATGTTTCCATATATACGTCCTGAGACGATACCCAGGAGTTGACAGCTTCGCGGCCAGGCGAATAGCCTCTTGGTCCCGAGTGCCTGACTCGCTGACGATTGTCTATGCTGGCGGGAAGTTGCACATATATCTGCCACTCAAAATGCTGTCACTTAAGGAACCCACGATGGACAAGATCGAATTTACCCCGCAGGAAAAGGAGCTGATGGCCCAGAAGGTCAAGGTGTATTTTCGCGATGAAATGAACCAGGACATCGGTAGCTTTGAAGCGGAATTCCTGATTGATTTCTTTGCCCGGGAAATGGGCGGTTTCTTCTATAATCGGGGGCTGTATGATGCCGAGACATTGATCACGGAGAAGGTGTCAGAGATATCAGACCTGCTTCTACAGCTTGAAAAGCCGGTTTCAATGAGTTGATCAGGAGCCAAAAAAACGTTTCCGCGGAAACGTCTTTCCGGGGAGTTTCACGCGACTGAATGGTGCCACAACCATATTGTGCCTACATGCGCATAGCGCATGGTGGGAATATGAGCTAATATATGACCTGAATATAGCTCTTAATAGAGGTCTTTATGCGCCAAGTATTAGCAGATTTTTCTGTAAGCATCTCAGAATTGAAGAAAAATCCATCGGCTTTGCTTGTCCAGGCCAGTGGTTCGCCGATAGCAGTGTTGAACCACAACAAACCAGCTGCCTACCTGATTCCCGCAGAAACCTATGAAGCGCTGATTGAGACGATCGAAGACTACGAACTTTCCAGGCTCGTTGAGGAACGGCGTGGTGACAAGGACCAGGCGATAACGGTTTCATTGGATGACTTATAAACTGCGATTTATTCCAGCCGCTATGAAGGAATGGGAAAAGCTTGAGGCTCCCATCAGAAGCCAGTTCAAGAAAAAATTAGCCGAGCGACTGGAGAACCCCAGAGTGCCTGCAGACAAGTTAAGCGGCTACGATTCGGTTTATAAAATCAAACTTCGATCCGCTGGGTACTGGCTGGCATACGAGGTTGTCGACGATGAGTTGTTTATATACGTGCTTGCTGTTGGCAAACGCGAGAAGAGCAAGGTTTATTCGTCTCTCAAAAAGCGAACTTGATGTCAGGCAAGGCATACCGACCTGCTAAGGCAGTTCGCCCATTCATGGAAAACGACAGAGACGCATTGAGACAGGTCTATCTTGAATCGAGGCAACATACCTTTACGTGGTTGGATCCCGCGTCCCTGCGTTTGTCCGACTTCGACAGAGATACAAGGGGCGAAGCTATCTGGGTGGCGGAGCGGGATGGGTCATTAGTCGGATTCGTGTCCGTCGATGCTGAGGATAACTTCATCCACAATCTGTTTGTTTTAACCAGGTGGCTGGGTCACGGAGTTGGCTCCCAACTATTGGCAACTGCGCTGGCAAGTGTCGGCAGCCCGGCGCGGCTGAAGTGCGTGGCAGAAAACACCAGAGCGATATCTTTCTACCAGGCCAAGGGCTGGAAAAAGGTTGGGGAGGGAGTCAGTGAAGATGGCAAGTACTATGTGCTTGAGACGAGTGAGGATTATCAACCACCATGAATTTTGTATTTTTAGCAGATAGACCTGAAGCACTTGAGCTAGTCTCTCGTTGGTACTACGACGAATGGGGCAGGTTGAACCCGGAAACTACTATTGAGGGGCTCACACAAAAACTTTCATTGAGTATGAACAGAGACAAGGTCCCGCTCATTCTGCTGGCAATAGATCAGAACGTTGTTGTGGGTGCTGTGGAATTGAAATACAGGGAAATGAAAATCTATCCGGACAAGGAGCATTGGCTTGGTGGTCTGTATGTGACCCGGGAATATCGTGGCTCTGGAATTGGAAAGCAGCTTGTGCAGCAAGCCGTCCAACTGGCTCATGAGCTTGGAATCAGTCAGCTCCATTTACAAACAGAGCAGCTCGATGGCGGCATCTATACTTCCCTTGGTTGGAGGCCGACTGAACAGATTAATAATAAGGGCGTTGATGTTCTGGTCATGGAAAAAGATGTAGGTGTGTAGCACTGAAAACGCTCGGACACGAGACAGAATCATTGCTACCATTGCCGCAGCCAGCCATTTTTTTATTGCCACCAGCGAGGACACCGGTTAAATGATCACTTCCCGCGTCAAAACAGCGTCCACGTTCGTCATGATGCTGGCACTGACCAGTGTTTTCAGCATTGCCAGCATCGCCAGCGCTGCAGAGATGCCGTATCCCCACGCGGATGAACCCATCGGCACGGTGCGTCAGGTCTATGATGGCAAACTGTATCCGGACATTCAGGTCAACACCTTCCGTAATATTGACCGGCTGTTCCCCACGCGCACCGTCGCACGAGGCGAGACCGCCAGTGTCTTGCCGATCAGCGATCAGCCTTTGACAGATTTTTCCTATCGCATTGATGATCAGACATACGACCTGTACGACGTGCTGGCCATGAACCGGGTCAGCGGCATGGTTATTATCCGCAACGGTGAGATTCTGTTCGAGAAGTATCTGCTGGGCAATACCGAGGACACCCGATGGATGTCCATGTCAGTGGTCAAGTCGATGACGTCAACCCTGATTGGCGCCGCCATACAGGATGGTTATATCAACAGTATCGACGATCCCATCGTTAACTATCTGCCGCGTTTTAACGGCACCGCTTACGACGGTGTCACGGTCAGGCATCTGCTGCAGATGAGCTCGGGCGTGGCGTGGAACGAGACCTATACCGATCCGACATCAGACCGTCGACGCATGCTGGAGGCGCAGATCAGCGGGCAACCCGGTGCCGTGCTGGACCTGATGGCATCCTTGCCGCGGGCCGCCGAGCCGGGCACCGTGTGGAACTACAGCACGGGCGAAACCCAATTGGCCGGCGCGTTGGTGCAGGCAGCAACCGGTAAGCCGGTGGCCGAGTACCTGTCGGAAAAAATCTGGACGAAGATGGGGATGGAAGCCGACGCCAACTGGTGGCTGCAATCCCCCGATGGCCTGGAGGTGGGCGGCAGTGGCCTGTCCGCAACCCTGCGCGATTACGCGCGCTTTGGTTTGTTTCTGCTGAATGACGGTGTGGTCGATGGCGAACGGGTACTACCCGAGGGCTGGATGGAGACGGCCAGCACGCCAAAAGTGGTGGGCGGTGAAACAGTACCTTATGGTTATATGCTGTGGCCCATGCACGGCAGAAGTTATGCAGCGGAGGGGATATTTGGTCAGTATGTTTTTGTGGATCCTGACAAAAACCTGGTGGTCGCGATGTGGAGTGCACAACCCAAACCGCTTTACCGTGCCGGGCTGAACGAGTACGAATTCCTGCAGGCGCTGTCTGAGTCTTTTGAATAGCAGTCCCGCCCACCAACCACTGACATACCCTCTGAAATGCAGCGCTCCATACATATCGCGCCACTAAGTTGATCTTATGTGGCGCAATAATTGAATTGCGCCATTATATGAGATAATGTGGCGCAATAGAGCGTATCACGCCAGTAAGAGGACCAAATGGCCAGGCAGGTTTCTGAAAAAGAGCTTGAGTCTATTATTGAGGCTGTTGCCATGCAGGGAACGGCCGCGTCCCTTGATGAGATTGCAGCGTCACTGCAGTTGGATATGCCACGCCGCACGTTACAGCGCCGTGTGGCAGTGCTGGTTGAGCAGGGGCGGTTATTGAAAGAGGGCCGGGCCAGAGCCAGCCGTTACCGCTTGCCTGAGGCCTCTGCTACTGAAGTTATGAACATGAGCGATCAGACTGACGCTCAACTGCCCGTCTCTGCCGGTGGCAAAGAAATTCTTAAGCGGGTGCGTGCACCTGCACAGAACCGCAATCCGGTTGGATACAACAACCAGTTTCTTGAGCAGTATCGACCCAATCAAAGTTTTTATCTGTCTGCAGAATTGCGGCAACGGCTATTCGAACTGGGCCATTCAGTGAAGACAGCTCAACCAGCAGGTACCTATGCGAAAAAAATCTGGAATCGCTTGCTGATCGATCTGTCCTGGAACTCCAGCCGGCTGGAAGGCAACACTTACTCACTGCTGGAGACGGAGCGACTTCTGCACTCAGGGGAGGCCGCCACGGGTAAAAATGCCAAAGAAGCGCAGATGATTCTGAATCACAAGTCGGCTATCGGGCTGTTGGTAGAGCAGGCTGGGGAGACTGGTTTTAACCGTTACACTATTCAGAATTTGCATGCCCTGCTGGCGGAAAACCTGTTGGATGATCCGGTGGCAATGGGGCGGGTACGACAGATACCAGTCGCCGTTGGAGGGTCGGTGTATCACCCTCTGGAGGTGCCGCAACTGATTGATGAGTATCTTGATCAGATACTGGATACCGCTGCGGCGATTAAAGATCCCTTTGAACAGGCATTTTTTGTCAGCGTGCATATACCTTATCTGCAACCATTTGAAGATGTGAATAAGCGGGTATCACGCCTTGCTGCCAATATTCCACTGATACATCACAACCTGTCGCCTTTGTCGTTTGTGGATGTGCCTCCGCAGATTTATATCGATGGGCTGCTGGGGGTGTACGAATTAAATCGTATCGAGTTGCTGCGAGATGTATTTGTGTGGGCCTATGAACGGTCCTGTGCCCGCTATGCGGCAGTGCAGCGCTCTCTGGGAGAACCGGACCCGTTCCGGCAGCGATATCGGGACGTGATTGCCGAGGCTGTCAGGATGGTTGTAAGTGGCACTATGCCCAGGCAACAAGCGCTGACTCTTGTGCGCACGATGGCTGATGAAAGGTTGGATCAGGCAGATCGGGCGCGCTTTGTGGAAGTGGTTGAGACCGAGCTTATGAGCCTGCACGAGGGCAATATGGCACGCTACAGGATCAGACCGGCTGAGTTTGGCAATTGGCAAACTAACTGGAAATAACAGGTTTTCTCTCGTAAAACCTCAGGTTTACCTTCACCGTCCAGTAGAGCAGCGAGAGAATAACAAAAACAACAGGGATGATTAATATCTCAATAGCCTGAAGGCTTTGCGGGAACAACGTTGCCTGCCCCAGGAAAAAGGCCGCTGACGCCATAAACAGGGGAAAGAGCATTCGCCACAAATGCCTGACGAGTTGCTGTTTTCTGGATAGGCCTGACTTCACCAGGTATCGGGTATCAGCGATGGCAGAGAATAACATCACGCTGCCAAAAACAACGTAAGCGCCAGGACCAAACCCGCCCAGCTGACCCGTTTCCGTTCCTGTTACCTGAACGACAAAATACACAAACCCTGCTGTGATGAACCAGGCACTTACCATGAGTACCTTGTCGAAGACAGTCGTACTGTGTAATGGGTTTCGTATTGTCGACAGAGATGTCAATACAAAATAGCAGATAACAAGACCATTCATCATGGACAGTGGAATGTCCCGAACAAAGGCAACAACGGCCCCGGTTATGCCCAGGGACAGCATAGCCCAGATGTAGATGTTGCCTGTGCGCTTATGTTGCTGATCCCCTTTTGGCAACAGGATGGTGAGAAAGCCCGCCAGTAATCCGATGGCGCCAGATATTATATGTAAGACGATTAAAATGGTTAGCATGTCCGGGCTCTTGATAATAATGAATAGGGTTAAAAGCATGAATAGGGTGATTGTTTAATGTTGCTGCTGGCGATTAAAGCCTCTGGTTATCAGGTAGATCGGTATCACAATCTGGGTGATGAACAGAGGAAGTTGCATCAGTGCAGGGATAGCGAAGTCAAATAAGGTGTGTCCCACTGCAACGAGCTGCAGCGCGCAGGAAAAAATCGCGAATGCGCCCAGTTGCTTAGCTATTAAGTGACTACGGAACATGACGATGTAGAACAACAACAAACTCAGGCTTGAAAGTATCATTGACAGGAAGTGTGCCTTGTTGCGACCGGTTGCAAAGGTCTTTCTTAAAAGCTCCTGGGTCGGCGACAGGTCCTGGCCAAACTGCTTAAACATCTCACCTGCATAGATTGCATACTCAGTGAGATTTACGTACTCAACGGTACAAAGCGCCAGGCCGGCAGCAGCAAAAACAATAATCAGGGTAGTGGTATTCTGGAATGCAGAAACAACATTTCGTGGCAATAGCTGCGCATAAAAAATATTGATAATGCTCACTACCAGCGCTGCCAGGGTGCTGAAACCAATCAGCCAGGGTATGCCAGCAGAGACGTTGTCGACATCCAGCATCAATATTGGCTTGAGAAGGAAAAAATTCAGGAAAATCCCCAGCCCCATTTGTGCCAGCATCAAACTTCCGATAAGTGAAGCCTTCTGTTTTAACTGATTGTCGCTTTGCACAGGTGTAGTATTATTCGCCATCGGATTTATCGCCGTTGATGTCAGTAACGGCAGTATATTGTTTGCCCGATGCTGTCTGGGTAACGAAGTGTAACAATGTCAGGTGCGCTGTTGTTCAGCTGCTATTATCGGTTGAGCAGGCCTGATGTACATTGTGAGCTGCCGGCAAACAACAAGGGCTGGCAGGCAACAAGGGTTTTTATGACAAAGATTCTAATCATTGACGATGATCGCAGCCTGTGTGACAGGCTTGCTCAGTATTTCAGGAAATTCGATCTTGAGCTGTTACAGGCAAACACGCCCTCTGACGGTTTGCTTATGTTGGATACACAGTCTCCGAAACTCCTGTTACTGGATGTGATGATGCCGGAGATGGATGGCTTTACCTTGTGCAGGAAAATCAGGCGTCATCACAAGCTGCCTATCATTATGTTAACAGCGCGCGGGCAATTAAATGACAAGGTTCATGGATTGGAAATTGGTGCTGACGACTATATGGCAAAGCCCTTTGAGCCCAGAGAACTTGTTGCCCGGGTGCAAGTTCTGTTGAGGCGGTCTTCGGACTTGACCGATTCACTGGAAGACATCAGCAAGCCGGAAAAACTGACGTTCGAGGGAATGACGATAGACTTGCAACAACACCGGGTAGAGGTGGACGGGCAGGAAGTCAAATTGACCGGCATGGAGTTTATGCTATTGGTCGTACTAAGCACCAATATTGGCAAGGTTTACAACAGGGATAAAGTGATCAGCGAACTCAAAGGTGTGGAAGTTGAATTGTACAGTCGCTCGGTTGATATTCTGTTGAGCCGACTAAGGCAAAAACTCGGCGATGATCCGCAAAACCCACGGTTTATCAAGACCCTGAGAAATGTAGGTTATACCTTTATAGCGAGACCACAATGAGCATTCAGCATTTAGGCCTCTACACCCGGTTTTTTCTGCTCTTCACGGTGACCACGCTTTTACTGGTTGTCTTTATCCTTCTGGGGTCTATTGCGCTCTCTGAAGAACAGGCCAGACAGATAGTGCTGGAAAGGCATTCTCAACTCTCTGAAATAATGATGGATGTCGCGAGCCCCCCGGTTGATATTGAAAACCTGAGGTCTGAAGCCAGTAACAACAGAGTTCAGATTCAAATTAGTGATGGCGAACAAACCTGGCAGACCTCTGAATCGCTGCCACATCAGGATGAGTTGCTTACGACGGCAGAGAAATTGGGTAGCCTGTATTTTGCCAGGCATGGTTCGAAATATTACTTGCTGGCTGAGAATGACGGCACCTGGATAATTGTTACCTCGCAAATCGCCAATCTGCTCATTTACCCTGGATGGCTGGTGTATTGGCCCTGGTTTGTCGTGTTGCTGGTCATCATTATCAGCTACAGATTGCTGATCAGTCAGCTAAAGCCGATAAAGTTGGCGGTATATAGCGCAAAGCAGATCAGCCAGGGAAACTTTGATTACAGAATCACAGATCATCCGAAAAACGATCTGGCCGAACTGACTCATGGGTTAAATAAAATGGCCGGTGAACTGAAAAAGCTGTTTACCGCCAAGGATGATTTGCTGCTTGCCGTCAGTCATGAACTGCGTTCACCAATGGCACGTATGAAGGTGTCTTTTGCGTTATTGGAAAAAAATGAGACAGTGCAAAAACTGGATGAAGATGTCAAACAGATGGACCTGATTATAGACCAGTTGCTGGAAAGCGAGCGCTTGCAGCACCCGGAAAAAGCGCTGCATATTGATACATACTTTTTACCGCGATTTATCAGCGAAGTGATTGATGAGCATAAGTCCCATGAACGAGTTGCAGTCATTGGTGATGTGCCGGAAATAGCAGTGAGCATGGATGGCGGTCGCATCAAGTTTGTACTGCGCAACCTGATTAAAAATGCGCTGACACACTCTGACGGCAACGTCAGTATCCTGATAGAACCGGATGCCCATGGCTCACTTGTTTCAATATCGGTAAAGGATCAGGGAAGTGGTATACAGGAAGAATATTTGGCCGAGCTGTTTGAGCCCTTTACCACCAGCGACTCAATTGATGAGCGAAGTACAAAGGGACTGGGTCTGGGATTGTACTTATGCAAGCGTATCGCGATTGCCCATGGGGGCGGCCTGACTGTGCAGAGCCAGCCGGGAGAAGGCAGTACATTTACGTTAAGAGTGCCCTATTGCAACTAATATTAAATTTGTGCCCACTGCCCATCACCTAATACGCGTAATTACAGCCCGCAAACAACCGGGTGTCTCCCGATGCCGTCTGTCGTGTGTCTTTACCTGCAACTGCCAGGGTAAAGCTGCAGCGCGAGTTGCCCGGCAGTTGCAGCGTAAAACCCAGACCTGCATCCCACAGCGTCTCGCTGCCGCCATTCTCGTAGTAGGCAGTACCGGTCTCCACAAATGTTGACCACTGGATGCTCTGGATAAGACCATACAGTACCGGCTGGTTCAGGGGAGGCAGGTGAAGCGTCTGATTGAGGAACCAGCCTCGGTCGCCGGCGCCTTCGCTGGACTGGTAGGCGCGCAAAATGCCCGGTCCGCCCAGCGCGAAATTGTCACTGCCGGCCAGTTCGGTGGCGGCGTATTGCGCGGAAATCTGGGTTTCGGTGCGCCAGTTCTGCCAGCGTTCGCCGAAAATGGCCAGTTGCTGCATGTGGGCGAAGCTCAGGCTCAGGTGTGAGTATTCCGGCTCGCCAGATACACTGTTGTAGAAGCGCCGGAAGTTCTCTGTATCATTGAGGTCAGTCAGTCCCGCCAGGCTGTTGAAGACGGTGGCGGTAATCTGATTGGAGCTCAGGTCGCGTTGCAGATTCAGTGTCAGCCCGGTGGATAACTGAACGCCATCATAGGCGGCGCCTCCCACCTCGGTACCACCAAACAGACTCGCCCGTTCGAATTGCTTGAGAGACAGTGCCACGTTGCCCAGTAATTCCCAGCTGTCGCCGCTGCGAAGCGGTAGCCGATAGTCGGTGGTGAGCTGCAGCGATGTGCTGGCCGAATCAATGCCGGGGATGGTACTGGATGAGGTGTCCGAATAGTTGGCATTGAGGGTGAGTGTGTGACCCCAGCGATTGGGTATGGTCAGCACGGCTGAATAGTTGCTGAATTCATCAATACGATTGCCGACGGTGGCGTTCAGTGACAACTGGTTGTTCTCGCCCAGGACATTGCCCAGGTTGGCGCTGAGCGAGTAGCGGTCGGTGCCGGAACTTTCGGTGGCGTGGTTGTTATAGCCGGTCTGCAGGCTCCACGGGCGCTGCTCGTCAATCTGGATGTTGGCGATACTCTGTCCCAGTTGCGCCCCCGGCTCAAACACCACACGGGCGCTGCGGAATGGGCTGCGATTCAGCTGTTCCACCGCGTCATCCAGTGACTGCTGGCGCAATATCGGCTCTTCAAGAATCGGCTGAAAGCGCGCGTTGATACTGTCGGGATCAGTCCACAATGGGTCGTCTGCACGGTAGCTGCCATCACCGCGCCCAAAACTGACGCGAACATCGGCCAGGCGAAACTCATTGACCTGCACAAGCAGGCGGTTATCCGCGATTTCCTGGGGCGGCACGATAACTGAAAGCAGGGGATAACCGTTGGCGCGGTAGGCATCCGTGATGTCCCGCTGCAGGAAACGGACATCGCCCAGGGTCAGTGGCAGCCCCTGGTAGACCGACAGCGCATCACGAATGGCCGCGTAAAGGGCTTCGCGCTCGGCTCCGTCTACCCGGCTGCGACCGACAAAGTCTACGAACTCGCCGTCATTGCGCGTGTCCCCGGTGTCCAGCAGCTCGATGGTCATGGCGTCGAAGGCGGGTATGATCTGAATGCCGTCGTCGGCGCCGGGCGCACTGATCAGGGAAGGAAAGTCGATCATGCCGTCGGCGGAACCTGCTGGCAGTACCGGGGCGTTGTAGCTTTCCACCGTGGATTGTGGGCCGATGACCTGCACGCCGGGCGACTGCTCCTGGGTTTGGGCCTGGGCCTGAGACGGGGCCTGGGACTGGGCAAACGCCGGCATGGCGGCCATCAGCACTACAAGGCCGGCGGCGGGATAAAATAACCTGTTCATGTTCCTGCCCTCCAGGCATTGGCGCGCGCCGCCAGCTCTTCCGGCCCACCCGACAGCGCTTGTACCTGACGCTGGGCGGCACCGGCCTCCTGCTCCAGATTGTTCTGTACATACTCACGTATCACTTCGCTACTGGCCTGTCGGGTTACCTCATATTCCTGCTGACGACTCGACTCCACCTTGGCGTTGAGCACGTACTGGCTGACCTGATCCTTGGCCTTTTCTACACCAATAGCCAGGCGATACTTGGATTCTGCCACTGCCTGTGCCTGCTGCAGATAGGCCATGATGGCCTGGTCTTCAGCCTGTTGCTGTTCCAAGGCCGCAACCTGGGCCTGCTGTGCGACGAAGGCCTGCGCCGCCGCGATTTCTGCGTCGGAGGGACCGCCGCCGCCGAACCCGAACAGGTCGCCGGCAAAGTTGATGGCGCCGCCGACAATATCTCCGCCCCAACTGGCAATAGTGGTCATGGCTTCGCCGACACCGCCCAAGGGTCCGGCCAGTACTTCGAGCTGGTTGCGCGCCGTGCTGAGTGCGCTGTTGGCGGCGCTGACTGCGCCGGAGCCGACAATGTTGACGGCCTCCAGGGTGGCGCCCTCCGGGTTGGAGAACAGGTCCTCACCCAGCTCCAGCAACTGGCCTGCCGCGGCTTCCGGATCTTCCAGGGCATTGAGTGCCAGCTCTTGCGGGCTGCCACCAAACACTGCCGCGAATTCTGCATCCACAGCCCCACGCACATCATTGACCGCGCGCAGGGTGCCGGTGCGGTCAGCCACTTCGGCCTGGGTAATGGCAGCATCCTGCATCGCCAGTCCGGTCCGGCCGGCCGCTGCGGCATCGCCCGTATTGTTGATGGCCAATGGGTTGTTGCGGCCGCTGGTGGAACCGCTTGCCACCATGGCCAGCAGTTCTTCCGGCGAGCGACCTTCCTGCATGCCGGTGATGACATCGCGGGCCAGTGCGGCCTGCGGCATATTGGTCTGCAGGTAGAGTTCCAGCATTTCCTCGGGTGTATCCGCCGCACGGGCAGCATCGGCCTGACCGTTGATGTAGCTGATCAGCATCTCTTCCGGGGTCTGGCCATAGGTGTCGGCGAAGGCCTGCTCGGCAGCGGCTTCAATGTTGTTAACCTGCACCAGGGTGCCGGTAGGATCCTGCGCAGCGGCTTCCTGCATGGCGGCATCCTGCAGGGCGCCGTCCAGCCGGACCCGGGCCACGGCCATCTGCTCGGCGAGGTCGATGGCGCTGCCACGATCGGTGGGGATCAGATCTGCCGCAGCGCCGATTGCGGCGTTGGGATCATTCAGGGCCTGGGTCGGTGTGATTCCGAACTCGCGACCTACGGCGGCGTCAATGCGTGCCTGGTAACCTGCAGCCGCCGAGCCCGGATTCACAGCAGCGGCAAGATTGGTCGCACCCTGGGTGGCGAGCATGCCCAACGCAATGCGCTCCACCAATGGCAGCACATTACCGCTGGCGTCCACCTCGGGCACGGTGCTGAGATCGACTCCGGCCAGCTGAGCGATGCGGTTGTTCATGCGCTGCCGGGCGGCGACGACGATGGGCGCGCTGTCCGCCGCGCCGGCGTCTGCGCCAAAGGTCTGTACCATGGCGCGGGGGCCAGCAACAAAAAGGTCTTCGATACTGCTCAGCGCAGATTGCTGTGACGCCATCGCGCTTTGATACTGGTTCTGCAGTTGGTTGAGTTCGGGCACGCTGCTGACCAGGCCATCGCGCAATTGTTGCGGATTGACGCCCAGTCCCTGTCCGGAGCTGGCCTGCTGCGCCAGTTGCTCGGCATAGTTCAGTGCGCCGGCGCCCAGGGTCTGGGAAATGGTCTCGCCCACGGCGTTCTTGGCGGCAGTCGCCTGTTCGCGCCCGGCCAGCGTGGCAACCACCGCCGGATCGGTATCGACCAGGCTGGCGGCCGTGCGTTGTGCCAGATCTGATGACGCCACAGCCTGCAGGCTGTTGAGTTTGCTCTCGGCCTCCTGCCGCGACTGTGCCAGGTTCGCGGCGCGCTGTTCATAGGCAGCCGCCCCGGCAGCGCGGGCCGATTCCATTTCCTCACTGGCTTCCGCAATACCTTCGCGAAGCGCGCTGGCGCGTTGGGCCGCCAATTCCACTTCGATGGCGGTATCGTTCATCTCCTGACTGAGGATTTCACTTTGCGCTTCCAGTTCGGCAACACTCTGGCGGGTTGCCTCAAGCTCCTGCTGCTGTGCGGTGACCAGTTGTTCGGTTGCAGCTCTTTGCTGCAAAATCGCGTCCTCCTGGTCAATCAACTCTTGCAGACCGTCCTGCATCTCTCGGTATTGTGCTGCTTCGGCACCCCGACCGGTGTTCAACGCTTCTTCCTCCAGGCGGGTGTACTCCGCCAGTCGTTCCCTGGCTTCCTGGATTTCTGCCAGGTTCGCGTCAAGGTCGGCCAGCGCGGCACTGGCGCCGGCGAGTGATGACTCGATAGCGGGTATCAGGGCGCTGGCCACCTGAATGTCACGTTGCGCCTGGTTGTAATTCTGGGTCAGCGATTTCAGATAGCGGGCCTCGCTGCGATAGCCAGCCTCCAGCTGCACGTATTCCTGTTGTTGTTGTTGCATGGTCTGGGCGGCGGCAACGTACGCCTGGGTGAAGCTGTCGCGTTGCTCTGGGGGCGTGGTGAGGATGCTATTGTTCACCGGGGCAGTTGCCACACTCTGAAACACGCTGGCAGCGGCAGCCTCGTACTCCACCACAGCTACCGCATCTGCCTGGGCATTGGCCAGTGCGGTGAGGGTCTCGCGCTGTGACTCCAGATTGGCATCGGCCTGGGCGCGCAGCACTTCCGGCGGCACGACGTCGGTGATCAATTGCAATTCGCGTTTGATGTTGCCGGAAGCGGTAGGCACGTCATCCAGCGTGTAGTTGGCTGAGTCATTTCCGGTCAGGTCAAAGCCCTCGAGAATCACCGGTTTGTCGTCACCGACGTCGGGATCCAGAAACTGGCCGCTGATTTGTGAACCGATCAAGCCTACATCGTCGCCGCTGAGGACGCCCTGAAGGTTGCCACCGCTAACGGTAGCAGACGTATTGCCGTCAAAAAATTTGTCCGCGACCTGGACGCCGGAGATTTGCAACAGGCGCTGCAGAATGTTCACGGTGACATCCTGAGGTGGCGTCAGCGTGTAGTTGGAGAAATCGGCACCGGACAGGGAGAACCCACTGACGCTGACCGGCTTGTTGGTACCCGCATCCGGGGCTGCCAGGGTGCCGGTGAGCCCTTCGGTTGAAAGCTGCACGGTGTCCCCCGTAATGACTCCTTCAAGTGCTCCGCCTGATATGCGCACCGACGTGCTCCCGTCATACTCCCGGTCCTCGGCTGAGATGCCGGTAATGTCGAGTGACCTGGGCGTGATTGTGGCGGTCAGATCACCGGGTAACTGCAGCATGTAGTTTTCAGCATCGGTGCCGCTGATACGGCCTCCTTCGATACTGACCAGTTTGTCTTCAGCAACATTCTTGTCGCGGAAACGGCCAACGATCAACGACGCATCAAAGCCTACGGTATCGCCAGGCACCAGATTGGCCAGTGTTGCACTGCCATTGAACGAGGCGATGCTGGTTCCATCATAGACCCTGTCCTGTGCGCTGATACCTGTGATGGTCAGAATTCGCGGGGTAATGGATGCCTGAAGATCCGGTATGCGGAACAGATAGTTACTGCTGTCCGCTCCGCTCAGACTGACTCCGTTCAAGGTAACGGTCAGGGAGTTTCCTGCGTTCTTGCTGGCAAAGCTGGCTGTCGGTTGTCCACTGACAAACACCGAATCTTCCCCCAGAGCCGAGATGGCAAGGCTGCCACTGAGCGGAGCAACTGTTGTGCCGTCATAGACTTTATCGTTGGCTATCACGCCCTGAAGTACCAGTTCGAAAGGAGAGATTGTGGCATTAAGTGGATCAGGCTGTTGCAGAATATAGTTGTGGGCGTCGCTGCCTGACAGTGTGTAGCCGCTGACAGAGACAGAGTGATTACCCACATTCTTGCTGCTGAACGTGGCCGTTGGTGACCCATCTATCGAGATTGCGTCGCCGGGCATGAAAGCAGCACTGGGAGTGCCGGCCAGAGTCGCCAGATTGCTCGCATCGTAAATTTTATCCAGTGCGCTGATTCCGGTCACCCTTACATCCAGCGGTGTGATGGAGGCAGTGAGATGTGTAGGCAGAACCAGATTGAAATTGCCGGCGTCTTGACCACTAAGGTTTATGCCGCCGAGAGTGAGTGCTTTGTCATCACCAACATGCCTGTCTGCCATATTGGCAATCGGCGTGCCCTGCAATGTCAGATCATCCTGAATGGCATTCAAGCTGCCCAGCGTGCCAAAATCCAGCATGCTCTGACCAGTGAGATTGACCTGCGTAGTACCGTCGTAGGCGCGATCCACAGCGCTGAGTCCGGTAAGCAAAACATCCGCTGGAGCAATTGACGCAGTAATGTCGCTGATTGGCGAGAGGACATAGTTGTTGCTGTCAGTACCAACAAGCGTGAGACCGGAAACGCTGACGGCTTTGTCCTCGGCCACATGCCGGTCGGCAAAGCTGCCACTGCGAGATGATTCATCCAGAGAAACCTGGTCACCGTTGATGTGTTCGCCCAGCACACCGGTACCTGTCAGGGTAGCAGTGGTGGTGAGATCGTATGTCTTGTCGCTGGCACCGATACCCGTCACGCTGAGCACCATAGGTGTAATGGAGGCGGTCAGGCCAGTCGGTGTTGCCGCTGAATAGTTATCTGCGTCAGCACCACTAAGGGTGACCCCTGACATGGCAACCGGTTTGTCAATGCCGGCATGTTTGTCAGCGAACTGCAGATCAACTTCACCGACGTTAATGGACAGATCATCACCATCAATCGCGCCGCCGAATGTGCCAGTACCGGAGATTTCCGCAACAGTGGTACCATCGTATGTTTTGTCGGCAATGGTCAGATTGTTTACCGTGATGTTACGTTTATTGACGGTGCCTGTAATGGCACCTGGCAGGTTCAGGGTGTAGTTGCCAGCGTCAGCACCATTGAGACTGAAACTGCCGGTCAGATTGATGGCCTTGTCTGTGCCGGCATGCTTGTCGGCAAAGCTGGCGGACACGGCTGAATCATCCAGCGTGACATCATCACCGGCAAAAATGGTATCCAGCCCGCTGTATTGCAAAGTGGTGGAGACAATTCCGTCGTAGATCTTGTCGCCGTTAAGCCCGGCTATATTGAGCGCAAAAGGTGTGATACTGGCGTTCAGGTTCAGGAAGTTGATGCCATAGTTGGCGGCATCGGGACCGGCCAGCGAATAACCCTCGACAGAAACTGTCTTATTCTGACCTGCGTGTTTATTCTCGAAAGTGCCAAATCGCCCACTTAAGTCCAGATCGACACTGTCGCCGTCCAGAACGCCAGTGATACGTCCACCAGTAACTAGCGCAGTGGTTGTGCTGTCATACACCTTGTCAGCCACGTTTACATCAAGCAGGTCCAGCAGACGCGGACCGATAGAGGCAACCAGTCCGGCGTCGGTCACGTCGTAGTTGCGGGCATCAGCACCACCGAGCTTAATCCCGCCGATATCAACCTTCTTGTTGGACCCTACATTTTTATCCAGGAAGTTCAGCGTAAAAGCGCTGCTGTCGATCACCAGGTCGTCACCGTTCACTGCGCCGCCGAACACCGCATTGCCGCTGGCTGAAGCGGCAGTTGTTCCGTCATAGACGCGGTTGTTCAGGGTGAGGCCGGAGACGGTCAATGGCCGTGCCAGAATGTCAGCGCTCAGTCCGGTGGGTTGCAGCAAGCGGTAATTGCCGGCCTGGGCGCCGCCCAGGGTAAAACCACTGACGCGGACGTCTTTGTTGGTGCCGGTGTTCTTGTCGGCGAACAAGGCTGAACCACTGCCCTGGAGGATAACATCGTCCTGGCTCAGCACGTTGATCAGTGCGCTGCCACCAAGCTGTGCGCCTGTGGTGCCGTCATACGTCCGGTTCATGACACTCAGTCCGGTGATCAACAGATCCTTCGAAGTGATGCTGGCAGTCAGGCCGGTTGGTTGTATCAGGGCATAGTTTCCTGCATCGGCACCGGACAGCGAGTAACCGCTCGCTGAGACAATCTTGCCAGCACCTGCATGTCGATCGTTAAACCGGAACAGACCTGCACCTGCCAATTGCACCGCGTCACCGCCCAGTGGTGAAATGGCCGCAGTTCCCGTGGCTGTGGCTGTGTCAGAACCGTCATAGACTTTGTCGGCGGCAGTGAGTCCGGTTACCAGTAAATCGCGGCGGTTGATGCTGGCGAACACGGAGCCGGACAGGTTCAGCGTGTAATTTGCCGCGTCTGCCCCACCGAGTGACAAGCCGCCAAGTACGACTGCTTTGTTGCTGCCCGCATGTTTGTCGCCGAAACTGCCACTGACCGTCCCGGTCAGACTAAGCTCATCCCCGTTCAGACCTTTAATGGTGGCGTTGCCGCTGAGGCTGGCCTGCGTGGTGCCGTCGTAGATGCGGTCGGCCGCCGTCAGACCCATGGGGTTCAGCGCCAGGGCTGTGATGCTGGCGGTCAGCTCGGGAACCACCAGGGTATAGTTGGCTGCGTCAGCACCATTGATTTGCAGACCGCTAACGGAGACCGGCTTGTTATTGCCGACTCGTTTGTCGGCAAAGCGGGCGCTGGCCGTGAGTGTTCCTCCAATGGAGACATCGTCATCGCTCAGGGGCGAAATGCTCGCACTGCCGGCGAGTGTGGCATTGGCAGTGGCATCATAGACCTTGTCCAGAATATTGAGGCCACTTACCTGCAGCTGTTTCGGTACGATCGTCAGCAAACCATTGACCGGCGTGACGTTATAGTTGTTATCCAGGCCGCCACTGACCACCAGATCGTATGGTTGGGTACGCACGTCCGTATTCAACACCGCGTCTGTGGTAACGGTGGGGAGTGTGTCGAAGACGTCGGCAGTATCACCCGCCACCAGGCCATCGGCATCATTCAGCAGGTTCCTGAAGGTGAAAGTGTACGTGGGATTGACGGTGCCATATTCGCGAGTGACGTTGTCGACGATGACACGTATGGTTTTTTTAGTCACGGTCAGGTTGCCGGCATCGCCGGCGGTCACGTCCACGCCAAACAGGCTGCCGGTGGTCACGTTCTGTCTGACCGTGGCCACCAGACCGTTCGCGTAGCTGCCCACTTCGGCAAAGCCGCCGGCTGTCTTGCGGACACTGGCGGCAGGGCCGGCCAGCACCACACCGGCAAGACTGGCCGGAGTGATTCCCCACGATGCGGCGTCGATGTTATTGCCATCCAGCGTGGCGGACTCCAGGTTAAGCGTGGTGTCGGCTTCATCGCCGAAGGTGATAGTGGCATCACCTACCGAGACCCGCACGGAGGGTCGCACGGTGTAAAAAAAGCCGCTGCCCTCGGGCAGGTCACCAGGTATCGGGTTGGAGAAATCAAACGCACGGTTGTAGTGAACGAAGTCACGACCAGTGATATCGAGATCATTGCGAAGATTACTGGGTGAGATGGCACCTGTATTGTCAGGTGTTTTTGAAAATACGCGGAATACGCCCGGGTTGGTGTCCGCGAAACGGAAAATATTATTGGTCAGTGCACGGTTCTCGAAGCGGTCTGGTGCATTAATCAGCAGATTACCGGTGCCCATGTTGAGTATGGCGGAATTATTGCCGGAGTCTGTGCCTACCAGCACACGCGCCTCGCCGCTGTCCCGATAGGTGGCGTTGGCGCTGGGCGAGCCGGCCAGCAAATGCAGGTCGCCATTGTCGGTAGTGATGGAAGCGTTTACCAGGATGGAGCGGCCGGCTTCCAGTGTCAGTTTGCCGCCATCACCATCCGGGTTGTTCACCGTGATGGCGTCAACAACATTGATGTCATTGTTGGCCTGCAGCGTGACATCGGTGCCCAAAGACAGCGCCCCGGCCAGCGAGCTGGCCTTCAGGCTGAGTGTGTCGCCGGGCAGGTTGCCGAAGGCGAACCGGCGGCCGAACTGGAACGGGCCTTGATACAGGTAGGCGGCTCGCCAGGGCGTGCTGCTGGAGATTGACGCTGGTGTGCCACCGGAGACGACTCTGTCGCCAGAAATAGCCAGGCTGAAACCAATGCTGGAACTGTCGCTGCCACCCCCATTGGCCGCAGCCAGGGTTGCGATCATGTTGTTGCTGCCGTCCTGCCAGCCGCCCTGTTTATCAAACAGATAAACCGCGCCACCGACGCTGCTGGTGCCCGGAAAGGCACTGACCCCGACCAGGCCATTGTCTACCGCCACTGCGGCACCAAAGCCAGTGTGATTGACCTGCAAACGCGCCGCCGGCTGGCTGGACGCTGCCCAGCTGCCCTGTTTCTCGAATACATAGGCGCCTGTGGCGCTGGATTGCTGAATGTTGCCAAATTGTGTCCCGAAGCCGACCACTGCGAGGTCGCCGTCCAGTGCGACGGAGCCGCCAAACAGGCCAGACGCGAGGTCGTTGGAAGCGCCGGGGCCGCGGTTCAGAATGGTCTCTACCGCAGTGGACCAGTCATTGGCGGTGTTTTCAAATATGAACGCACGCTGCGTGATGCTGTTGTCAGTCGAGGCTTGCCCAACCAGCAGCGTGTTGCCGTCCAGCGCCACGTCGATGCCAAAGCCGTCGCTGTTCTGGGAGGTACTGGGCGTCAGGCTGGCAATGGCGTTATCGAGGGCGCTCTGCCATCCGGCGCCACTGTTCTGGAACAGATTCACCTGACCCGGTGTGGACTTGCTCTGATGGGTAAAACCAACGGCCAGGAGGTTATTGTCCAGCGACAGACTGTTGACCGTGTTGCTGCCAAAGAATTTGTAGCCGGTCAGGTTGGTGTTGCCGTTCTTCCAGCCAGCGCCTTTTTCAAAAATGTATGCGTCGCCCGGACTGATGACGGCCACTGTCGAGCCATTGATGCCGACGTCCAGACCGAAACCATAGGCGCTGCCACTGATGAAACGCGGATAGCGACGGCCCAGTCTGGCGGCCAGGCTGCCATTCTCGAATATGTAGGCAGCGCCTTCGTTGGTGGCGTTGAAGGCTACCGATGAGTCGCCAACGACCCAGGTATCACCGTCGATGGCAACGGCGTCACCAAATTCCGTTGTGTAGTCAAGCTGGGTGGAACCCAGAGTCTCGCCGTACCCCCAGGTGCCATTGTGACGAGTAAAGATGTTGACGCGGCCATCCTGGTCTATACCGCTGGCCCAATCTTGCTGTCCGATGACAGCGAGGTCTCCGTCCAGAGCGAATGAATTCGCCCGGGCACCACTGAGCGTGATGTTCAGACTGTATGCACAGCCGGAATCCGGGCAGCTGGCCCATCCTGCAGACGGTCGCTGGTAGATCGCATGTCTTGTACTGCTGCTGGTGTAGGCATTTTCAACCATCAGGGTGTCGCCAGAGACTGCGATCCGATTTGCGCCCCAGAGAGTGGCGGGTTTAGCTATGGTCCAGGCCGCGATTTGCTGGGCCTGTGTCCCACTGTCGCCTATAGATAAATCAAATTGGCGGAACGAGTCTCCCGAGTTGACTACCAGAGTTCTGTCATCAACATCAAAACCGCTGGTACTGCCGAAACCCTCGATGGTCAGGTTGAGTCGGTTGAAGCCAACAAATACATCCAACTGATTCTGGGCGAGCGTAGGGTGGTATGATTTTGTGCTGCCTATCGCGACGACATCGCCATCCGCCGCCAGACTTGTACCATAGCGCTGATCGGCGACTTTGGTTTCCGCCGTGAGTTCCCCGGCGGATCCGCAGAGTGTGGGGGAGTAACAGTTGTAGACCAGCACCGTGCCGGCGTCCTGGCCATTGACTGAATGCAGATCTGCCAATGGATTACTGATGTAAAAATAGGTGTTGCCGGAACGCTCGCCGGCGACCAGTGCAGCGCCCCAATCATCACTCGAGAAATCATTAGTCTGCTTGGAGTAAGGGTTGTACTGCTTGGTAACCAGGCTTTGGGTGCCGTTTTTCCAGCCATCCCCCCGGTGAAAGAACGAGATCGAGCCCCGATACTGAGAGATGGTACCTTCAATTGTTTTGCGGTCGCCGGGCGCAGACGCGGCAATAAAATCGCCGGCAATGGCTATCGTCTTGCCAAAATCCACTGTGCTGGACAATCCGCTGGTCAACAAGGCTGAGAACCTGCCGTCCTCAAACACATACACACCGCCGGCAGATCTGCCCTGCGCCGTGCTCTCTCTGGTCGAGACGATGAAGGTATTGCCACTGACATCCACATCCTGACCAAAATTCCAGGTAGTGTAAGAGGCGGCCCGGGCACCGGGTTCGTTAAGAACCCGCCTGAACTCTTCGAGGGGTGCGGCAGTTTCGATAATGGTGATATTTTTCGGATCCAGCAGCCAGGCACCGTTGGTGCCGTAAGGGGCTCGTGCGCCGGCGTCAACATCGCCGGACACGCCAAGGCCGTCCAGCCCGGATGTTTCAACCATGCCGCCATCGCCGCCCAGAATGCCGCCGCGGGCAGTGATGTTGCCGGCAAACTGCGTGACGCCATCAGACCAGGCCGCGACAGTACCGCCTTTGCCCAGCTGTCTGGCATCAACACTGATATGACTGGTCTCGCTGAGGTAGGTGGATTGTGAGTTGCTTGTCTCCAGTAGCGGGTTTCCCTGCCAGATATCCTGACCCTGCCAGCCGCCGCCCAGGTATACCTGGCCGCCGAGCGCGCCACCCTCAGCCGCTATGTTGCCGCCAAACATCGACACACTGTGACCCCAGAGACTGACGCGACCGCCCTGCAGGCTGCCGGAAGCATTGATGGTGCCGGACAGAATGGTTTTGCCACTGCCGCCATCCACGGCAACTTCGCCGCCCGATGCTGCCCCCTGTGAGCTGATGCTGCCGGCGGAAGTCAGCAGCACCTGGTCCTCTGCTTCCAGCGTTATAACGCCGCCGTCACTGTCCGTGCCGTCGGCGCGCATGTCAGTATCGCTGATGATGGCGTCTGCGGTCAGGGTTATGCGGCCACCTGAGGTGCCGCTGACGTCCTGCAGGCCGCCGTAATTTTCGATAAGCTGGGCATCGATCTCGATATCGCCGCCGCTGCCGTCGGCATTTACAGCGGCAATGGCGCCGCTGCTCTGAACCCCGCCGTTGTCAGCCGTCAGGAACACCTTGCCACCTTCGCTGCGAACCCCTGTGGCCTGGATCAGGCCGCTGTTATTGCCGGCCAGCGCGTAAATATTGCCGTTGTGAGTACGCAGTTCCGCCACCATGGCGCTGATCCGGCCCTCATTGGTGACATTACTGTCACGATCGCCGAGTTTGACGGCAAACGCACCACCCGCCCAGCTGGTGTCGGTCAGTACATCCACGCGGGTGCCGGCCGCCAGGCCTGCATGGCCCTGCGGGGCGCTGATGTCGCCGCGATTGTCCACGGTGTAGCCGGCCAGCAGGACATTGCCGCCGGAGGATGAGATCCTGCCCAGGTTGGTGACGCCACTCAGGGATTCGCCAGACAACGTGAAGCCGCCACCATCCAGGAAGTCGGTGTCGGTGATGTCGAGCGTTGAGCCTATAAAATGGCCACCGGTCAACACACGGCCACCTTCTCCGATGACGATGCCGTTGCTGTTTAGCAGAAAGACACTGCCGCTGGCGGTGAGCTCGCCGTAGATGCTGGAAACGTCGATGCCGGTGACACGGTTGAGCGTGGCCCCGCTGCCATTGTCGAAATCGACGTGATAACCGGCACCGATGCTGAAGCTGTCCCAGTTGACGATACCGTACTGGCTGTCCTGCTGGATCGCCATGTGCTGTCCCTGCACATCAATGCTGACGTTGCCGTGGCTGACATCGGCACCCTGGGGCAGATCCTGGGCGCGGCTGGCGTGCATGGTCAGACTGGCGGCGCAAATGGCGACCGCCAGTTCAAGACGTTTGAATTGCTTGGGGGGCACGGCTTTTTCCTGTTGACACTTGTTAGGGTTTTGTACTGGTCGGAGTATGTCAGCAATCTATGTACAAGTTGGCTGGCCAAGCCGATTAAATAGGGCTAAAATTGGGCCAAAGAAGCAGTAACAATATGTATTTAATGAAGAAATAGGATCGATTGTTGACCCACTCCCCAAGCTCGTGCGTGCGCACCCTTACATGGATTGCCAGCCTTCTACTGGCCTTTGCATTTCCAAAAGCCTGGTCCGAATCGATCAGAATTGATGCAGGGGTCGAATCGCTTTCGTTGGCGGACCACGTGCAGCTGCTGGAAGACACGTCCGCCACGCTGACGTTTGAGGAGGTTTTCGGTGCCAGGTCGATGGCCGGCTTTGGCAGCGATTTGCCCCCTGATCTGGATTTTGGTTATACCGATTCCGCGCTGTGGTTCAGGCTGGATCTGGACTGGGCGCCTGATTTGCTGGATGCCGGCCTACCCTTCTTACTGGAAATAGGGCCGCCCAAACCGACCAATGATGTATTTGTCTGGGTGCTCGATGGCGATGGCGATGTGCTGGAAAGTCTGCACATGCACAACAACCAGACCCGGTTTCATCCCAGGGAGGTGCGGACGCTGCCTGGCGGCTTTGTGGTGCGACTGTTTCCGGAAACCGACAGCACTATTTATATTCGTGCGACGTCCTTTCGCAACTTCCATGTACCGTTGACGCTGTGGTCGGAATCCGCTTTCAAACGTGACGAAGCATGGGGAATCCTGATCATGGGGCTGTTTTACGGCACCATCGGGGTCATGATTCTCTATAATCTGTTCCTGTTTCTGACCGTGCGGGACCGCAACTACCTCTACTATGTAGCCTATGCAACCGCCGTTTTGCTGGTATATCTGGGCATCAACGGCCACATGGTGTTTCTGGATCTGAACGACAACTATTTCATGCGTCATCTTAGTGGTGCGTCGGTGGCATTGATGAGTCTCACCCGGCTACTGTTCACGCGCTCCTTCCTGGGTATCAATACCTACCACCGGGTGCTTGCCAGGGTCTTTGACCTGCTGATTGCCGGTGCGGTCATATTGCTGTTACTGGCCATTCTGCCGGAGGATTTTGGTCTGTTTCAGGTCAGCTCAATGATCTTCAGCTTTTTTGCATTTGCAGCAATTATCTATGCCATGGTGGATGGAGTTGTGCGGGGGCATGCGCTGGCCAAACTCTATCTGCTGGTGACGCTGGTCGGTGAGATCGGGCTGATTATTGGCTTTGGTACGCTGGTGCTGGGCTGGTTTCCGCACAACTGGTTCAATGATAATGCCACGTTCATTGGCCTGGTGGCAGAAACCGTGCTGTTCTCCTTCGCCCTGGCCTGGCGCGTCAAGTTGCTGGAAAGTGAAAAGGAGAAGGCCCTGCAGGAGACAGCGCGCCTGGAATCCGAGATTCAGCAGTTCCAGCAGGCAGAGCAGCAGTTGAAGCTGTCCCAGACCCGCCTGCAACAGATCCTCGAGCACAGCGACCTCAGGCTGGTCGCTCTGAACGAGGCCGGCTATATCACCTTTGCCTCTGAGGGCTTCTGCAATATGCTGGGTTTCAGCAAGGTTGAGTTGCAGGACATCGATTTCAACAAGCTGGTGTCGCACACTCGTGAAGAAGCGCCATTCGAGCTTAACAGTCTGGCCAGCCAGGACGATGACGAAGATCACGCCGTTAGCGTTGACAACCTCTGCCTGAAAGGCAGCGGCAGGGAAATTTTGACCCGAGGTCGGTTGGCACAGATTGGGGTGGAGGATGCTTTTTATCTGCTGGTGTTAAGCGATCCGGCAGTTGACGACAGTCTGCAGGATCCGTTGCAGGCCTTCCGGATGATGGCCAAAGCCAGAGATAAACTGGGTTCCATGTCCAAGCAGCTGCAGTCGCTGGAGCCGCTTCTGATCGACGCAGCACCGGAAGCACGACGACAACTGCAGGATGTTTATGACAAATTGAGCTCACTGACCGGTCATCCGGCAGATGCCCAGCCCAGTGGCTCACTGAAGGCGCGCCTGATCGAGACAATGTGCCTGGCCGTTGAATGCTGGGAAATGTATACCGGCAATACCAAGGTAGAGCTCGCCCAGGAGAGCAAACTGTGGGCTATTGTTATCGACAATGGCCGGCTGCGCACGCGTACACTTGATCGCTATCTCAGTGAGGAAAGTTTTCCCAAACGTCCACGCTGGCGACAGGTAGCCCGCACCGGCTACTTCGTGCTGGCGGCAATCAAGGACAAGAAAAATTTGCCAGCTGAAACCCGCGATGCGCTGAAGTATTCGCTGCTGGAGTTGCAGGCGCTCACCAGTGGTGAGCGTGGTTAGGTTTCGGGCGGGGCGCATTCGGCATAGACTGATTCAGGATATCGGCTTGGCCGGTCATGGAGCCTGGAAGGCCAGATCAAGTCCTGCAAGTGGAGGCCTGGCATGTACCTGATCGCATTACTCACAATTTTCGCCGCTATGCTGGTTATTGTGGCAGTGGCACTCGGTATTCCGGCATTGCCCGTGTCTGAGCAGGCAAGCCGGCAGAGCAAACTGCAACAGCTGGAAAATTGGCTGGAACGTCTGCACGCGCGAGGCACGTTTCAAGGGGTAGTGCTGCTGGCAAAAAATGGCCAAACAGTTTTTGGCAAAGGGTACGGGTGTGCCGACAGTCAACACAAGCAGCCGCTGACCACAATGTCGTCGTTCAATCTCGCATCGGTATCCAAGCAGTTTACTGCCGCGGGTATCATGCTTCTCAAACATCAGGGCAAACTGTCCTACGCGGATGAGCTGCAGAGGGTCATTCCGGAGCTTTCCTGCTATCGCGGCATAAGCATCCGCCATCTGTTGACCCATACCTCCGGGCTACCGGATTACTTTGCTATCGCCATGGCTGGCCTGGACAAAAACGAAACGGTGACCACGGAGAAATTGATCAGGCTCTATGGAGAACAGCAGCCGAAAGTCAGGTTCACCCCCGGAGAAAAATTCGAGTACAACAACATGGGGTATGTGTTGTTGGCCGAGATTATCGCCAGGGTCAGTGGCAAGTCATTTGCCGATTATATGTTCGAATCCTTTTTTCACCCACTTGGCATGAAACATTCCAGGGTGTTCAACCTGCTGTCCGGGGAGGAGCCCGAGAATCGTGTTTTCGGCTTCAAGCGGCAGTTCTTCCTGTTTGGCAGGAAAAAGCTGTGCGACCTGAACCGGTTTGATGGTGTGGCGGGTGACGGCGGTATCTATGCATCTGCTGAGGACCTTTTGATTTGGCATCAGGCGCTGCTGTCGGGTAGGGTGCTGCCCGTCAGCGAACTTGATGAAGCGTACAGATCCGCTGTGCTGAATGACGGCACAGAGACAGGCTACGGTTTCGGCTGGTCCATCAAGGGTGAAGGCGCCATGGAGCATGCAGGTGGGTGGCAAGGCTTCGCTACCTACCTGCATCGGGATCTGGCTTCGGACACGTTGATCATTGTTCTGGATAACACCTGCAATATACTCAGGGTCAGCTCGAACGGTCGAACCTACAATTCAATTCCACTCAATTTACAGCGGTTTTTGCAGAGGTTCTAACGTCACTATGTCCTTGGTCAGCTGTTGTACTGATTCACCTCAACAAAAGTGACTAATCGCCTACTAGCGCGGCTACTCAAACCGATCCTGCATTAGTTCGGCTTCCTGAATCACCTGCTCACCGTCCTCTTTGACAATAAAGCCCGCTGCAACCAGCTCGTTGACGTTTTCTGTTACGGCTTCCACATAGCGACTGTGGGAACCGTACAGCGTTTTTAGTTTTGTATTGTTGAACGGTATTTCGTGACCGGCAATGCGGCAAAATGACTCGCCAGTGGAATTGCCGTTCCAGGTGCTGGCGGGTACATCCACGTAGGGTGAACGGACGCCGCCGATCACGTTGCCGTGCTCGTCCAGAATGGCTTTGCCGTCTTCCACTTGTATGACAGCGGCTCTGGGCGGACTGATATCGTGCCGCACCCATTGATCCAGTCCCACCAGCGCGGCGTTGAACAGCAGTTTGTTGGGGAAGCGGCTGCGCGGGCCTTCATTGCAGCTCAGCGGCGGCACGTCCCGCCCGGCTTTGATCAGGTCAGCTGGCGCAGGTCCCCAATACAGTTCATCGGGGCTGGCGTGCCCGGAGCCGGCGATTTCATAGTGCCTGAACCGATTGCCCGGCTCGTCGCTGTCGGGCTGCCGGCTGGCAATGCCCGAGAGATAATCCGATTGGCTCATGATGTGGACAACGGGGACGCCGGCATTCTGAATGGGGATGCGCGGATCATCCGCACCAAAGCGCGGCGCGCACTGGTTGATCGGTGCCGGGCGACCGGAGACGGCAACAATATAACCATCGAACAGGGAATGGCCATTTTCTTCGACGACTTCCGGATGCACGGCATTGATGTAGGTGTAGAGGAAGCTGCCGGTCTGAGAGAAGCCCCAGCCGTACAAATATTCTGCGGCGCTGGCCGTCTCTGCGTACAGAAACGGGTTGGTGGGCGCGGCGCTACGCAACCAGGCGGCTACCTGGGAGTAGATATCCCACACCAGGCCATTTTCGGTGGTTTGAACGGTATCTCGCGTCACCTCACAGTTATCGGGATGGTCAATGGGCAGGGGATTGTCCCAGGACAGGGCGCTGTAGCGGTCGGCATCGAATTGCTTGAGCGTGACCACCGAGATTGGTTTGGCCGTGATGCCGACCCAGGCATCACCATTGCGCAGCATCTGCTCATGGGAAATGGCCCAGCCAATGTTCAGGTCAAACAGGTTGGAGGGGTTGAGGAGTTCGACCACCACATTGCCGCTGAAGTCTGCCCTGTTGGCGGGGCGTCGGACCAATACCCGTGTTGTATAAGGCGCATCTGCGGTTCGCACGGACAGTTGTCCCCGTGCCGGCCACTCGTAAACGTTGGCATCGCCGCTGATAAAGAACTCTTCTTCAAGGTAGCCGTAGGTCGAAAGATCCTGGGGCTGTAAGGTGTGATCCGCCGCGCCGAAGGGGTATGAGGCCGCCGACACTGGCAGTGGACCTGTTGCCTGCGGAATCGGCGTTTGACCGTGAACGGCCGCCATTGAAAAAAGGCAGGCCAGTCCGAACAGCAAATGGAGTCGAAGCCTGATCTTTAAAGCAGTCGATCTGAACTGAACGCTTGTTCTTGCGTAGCTTTTTCTTGCGTACCTGGTTCTTGTGTACATGGCGGAAGCTCGTGTTTTATAGTGACCCTGCTGACAAGTGTTACCCAAGGACGGCCCGGAAGCAACAGTCGTTAATATGTGCGTTAACCACTGCCGCGAAAAGTTAACCAGGCGAAACTTGCACTATGAGTAATATATTGAGATATGAAAAGGCACACGAACCTGAGTTGTTGGCGCTCCTGGCCGCGGAACCCGACTGGAGCTCGTTTTTGAGCGACGATGCAATTGATACGTTCAGGCATGCATTGCTTGAGGATGAAACCTTTGTATGCGAAAGCCAGGGTAGTATCTGCGGATATCTCCGGGCCTTGATTGATGGCTTTGGAATATACGTCAGTGAGTTGTATGTCGCGCCACAGTACAGAAAAAGCGGTTTTGGGTCGGCGCTTCTGGTCAGGATTAAACAGGAACATCCCGACCAGGATGTTTATGTATTGTCAGACGAAGACCTTTATTATGAAAAACTGGGTTACAAGCGAATTGGGTCGATTTTCCAGCTTTAGCCTGGCTGACATGCGCACGTTGCCGAATTGTGTTTCCGCATCACGCTACCAACAATAATAAAACTGGAGTTGCCAATGATCACCGCTCGACGCTTGCTGCTTCCCGCACTCATTGTGATTGCGACCTTAATCCTGATGTTGAATTATCCCGGCAGCCAGGAGAACAGCCCCCCCGTTTCCACGACTACCAGTGACGACGTTTATCAGAATCCGGACGATCCAGGCACAGCGGCCGTGGAAAGTATTGCTGAAACAAGTGCCGGAGACAGTTCCGGCACGTCAGGACAAGCCGCTGTCGGGCAGACTGCATCCGGTCCGGTTAACGCCGGCAACACGGAGCCTGCTGCTGAGCAAATGGACACAGCGCGCAGCACACAGCGGAGCCCGGGAGTATCAGCACAACCGGCAGGCACAGGCGCAGACACAGACTCAGATTCAGACACACCCGCGCCGGTTCTGAGCGAACGTGTATATTATGTCATTGATGAGGCGCAGAAGAGACAGCAGGCAGGTGAGTGGGAGGAGTCTCTCGCTGAGCTCAACGCACTTTATCTGGATTTTGATTCGATGAATCCGTTTGAGCAGTCTACGCTTCTTAACTTCTACACCAACACGTTGATTCGTCTGCAGATGTGGCAGGAGTCCATATCCGTTTTTACTCTGATGCTGACAGTGGAGGACCTGCGTCCTGATGTCAACGCGCGTGCGCTGCTTTCGCTGGGTCAGCTGCATCAGCGGGTTGATGAGATTCCTGTCGCGACCGGGTACTATGAGGAGTGGCTGGCATTTACACGTGACATGCCAGGCCTGGAGGAACAGACCGCGCGGGTTGAGCAGCTGCTGGGCACATTGCGGCAATGAGAGGTTAAAGACATGTCCAATATTTCCGGCGGCCTTGTGCATGAGATGCCAGCCGATCCAGCCAGGATTAACTCACAATTAATTAACAGGAACAAACAATGATCAGATTACACGGCTTCGCTGCCAGCAACTATTACAATGTCCCCAAACTCGCGCTGCTGGAAAAGGGCATCGAATTTGAAGAGGTTCTGGCGTATGCCGGTGCGGGCCCCAGGTACAAGCCCGAGTATCTTGACAAAAGCCCGCTGGGCAAGGTGCCGGCACTTGAAACACCAGAAGGGTTTATCAGCGAATCACGGGCCATTCTGGACTATATCGAGCGCACCTACCCGACGCCCTCGCTGCTGCCCGCGACGCCGTTTGGCACTGCCAAGGTTCAGGAGTTGTCTCAGTTTATCGAGCTTTATTTTGAGCTGGTCGCCCGCCGTCTGATTCCGAATCTCCTGCTGGGTACAACACCGGATCCTGCCGTGCTGAAAGAGGTCAGCAAGGGGCTTGAGAAAGCGGTCGCGGCCCTGCCCAAACTGTCGAATTTTGCGACATTTGCTTATGGAGACCAATTCACGCTGGCAGATATCGCGGCGATTCTGAACCTCCCGATTGTCCGCAACGTCGGTAAGGCGTTTCTGGGCGGAGATCCGCTGTCAGAAGTGCCGGGGCTGGATGCCTACTGCGCGCGCATGGAAGAGCGACCACACGTTAAAAAGGTTCGGGCAGATGCCGCCAGCAATCGCCCGGATTTTATGGCGCACCTGAAGGCTCTGTACGGGATGTAGGTATCCCGGCAGGCCTGCCCCCGGCTTAGCCATTCGGCTAATTGCAACGTTCAGATTAATCTGGTCATATCGTGTTCTGGAACGCTGTGATAGTTCCGCGCCAAAAAAACTGGTTCAGGTTTAAGGCAAGGAGAAAGATGTGACAACACGTAGATTGCTACCAATGGTTTTCCTGCTCCTTGTGTCTGGTTGTGCTACCCCACCGGAAGTTAAACAGCTTTCCATAAAACAAATGGAGTACTTCGATTCTGCAATTTCCGCTGTTTCCACGCAGTCAGAAGCATTGATTATGGCTACCGAAAAACTGGTGACGGAGGCAAAAGCACGCATAGATGCAGAGGAGCAGCAAGCAAGATCGAGATTGACGGCATTAATACAGACGGGAGGCCTGGATCAAAGTCAGGCGACAACCCTGACTACTCAAATAGCTGATTTATCAGTTCAGTCAGTAGCATCCAAAAATCAGCTTGACGGCGACCTTGCTGCGATCCGGGTAAAAACACGGGAAATTAATGCATACCTGATAAAAATGAAAGAGATACATATAGCAATGGACTCGTATGTGCAATCGGAAAAAGCTGGTGAAGCGGTCATCAATGATGTGCTGAATCAGCCGTCAGTAAACACATTGCTGGCTCAGATAAACGATTTAACCCCCAGGTTGCAGAACGGGCTTTCAGATCTTTCAACCTTGCTGGATGGAATATAACGGAGGCTTGTCATGACCAAACAAGAGCTTTCAGACAGGATTTCGGAACTACTAAAGGCAGCCGATAAACTGGACGAGCCTGAGAGGACATTCAAACTTGTTGATGTCAGCAGATTGAAAATAGCGATTCATGGTATGTCTGTTTCAGATATCGCCGGGAAGATGCAGAGTATCAGTCTTCCTGAAATTCAGGAGTTGGAGGATAGCATTCAACTCGCAACTCAGGCAGTTAGTTCTCACTCGGCACGAGTGAAAGCGTTTAACAAAGCATACGGAATAATCAAAGGTGCAATCGGATTGGTAATATAGTTGCGCAAAAAAAAACCGATATCAAACACTATGAGGGTCCTATGAAAAGCTCCTGCATTATTGTCCTGGCAGCGATATTCACCCTGGCGTCTTCGTTGGCAGGTGCTGCCGAATGGCTTCAGGTGCGCAATCCCTCGACAGATGAGTGGCAGCCTGCGGCTGACGGAAGCGAGATTTCGTTCTCCACTTCCAATATGCTCGAATTTGAATATCGACTTGTCCGTGAGCGGCCCGAAGACAGGGGGCCCGGTGCCATCCTGATTCAGGTGGTCAGAAAGTACGAGCCGGACTCGGGTATCATTTCGGCAATGCGGGAAAGAACGTATCTGACACGCAACAAATTTCCCCGGTCTCAACCTTTGCCGAATGGGGATGTATATCGTCCCCTGTATGACAGATTTCATCTGAATGAGGTCGGCAATTCTTTTCTGCGTAATGAGTTCCATACTGTCATTACCGAAGCGGATCGCACTGATGCACCAACTCCGCGCCGGAACAGCTTTATATTCAACGACAACTATGAAGGCCAGACCATACACCGTGCTTACCTGTTCCATTACAAAGGCGTCGGTGACGGGGAAACTTTGATTCCCTTTAACGTTGGGGTTGCCAATGCGTTTGAGCGATTGAGGATTACTGTGATTGAGCTAAATACACCAATTGGCGTCGGACTGGTGCCAAGAAGTGTGGAAATTGTCAAAGGATCCTAGCCAATTATGAATTTTCTGAAGCAACTAGCCGATACCAACGTTCAGTACTGGACTCAGCCGCCAGGTTCTTTTTTGCAGATCTCTGTATTGCTTGGCAGCAACAGCTTCCTGTTAATATTGTGCAGGTCTGCCAGTTTCGGGTTTGAAAGCGTCTCCGCCTCCATCGTTATGGCCCTGGCGACTTTGCTGATTCAATACCTGGCTGCCGTCGCGGTTATGTTACGGCCTGGCGCGGGCAGTCTGTTGAGAGAGGCACCAAAACTGGCGCAAACCATGGCGGTTGTGTGGCTGCTCAGCCTGGTCCTGTTTGTTCCAAATGCACTGCCGGGTCTGCGCTGGTTCGACATCCAGCCCCCTCTTGTAATAGCGGTGTTCCATTCGGTTCTGGCAATAATGGTGATTGCCATCTATTCGCGCCGCCATCTGGCCGACAAAGGTGATTCGCAAAGTCCGGTGATCTTTCTGCTGAAATCCTTGCCCTGGATTTTGTTTCTCACCCTGAGCAATGCCGTACTGTTCTATCTTTTTGTTCTGCATGCGGATACGCACTATTGGTTGCTGGAGAACCTTGAGAATCTGGAGAATCTGACAGCTTATGCAGGAAATTGAGTATAGCTGCAACCACGTGCTCGCGTTACCGGGAGCGGGGTGTCGTCCGACCCTCGCCACTGATGTCTTTCGTGCAAACGGACCCGGTCGGAAAGCGGCGCAGAAGATTGCGGACCTGCTTTTCTACAAGCTGCTGGTTCCGAGGTCGGGATACGGTCTTGATGCGGCATTGGCGGTGGTATCACGTCGGGATCTCATCTCACCGATGGTGCAGGGCAAACATCCTACACAGGTTGCCGGACCGGGATACGTGCCGCACAACTACAAAATATATACTCCGCGTAAACCTCTGCCCGCTGAGTTTGTCGGCGAACAGTTCGACCACTCAGTACAGTTTCGTTGTGGAGCCTGGGTGAAACTTAAACACGTGATCATGTCCAGAGCGGCAACCCTCGGCGGCGATAGCGGATCACCGCTAATCGGGTCAGACGGAACTCTTTACGGCATGCACTTCTACCTGACCGGGTCGAAGCCAGGCTCCAATAAACCGAAGTACGCCCTTGCCATCCCGGCACATGCGCTATTCGAAGATGGCACCTGGCCGATCAGGATAAGGCTGGCTACCTGATACTGAGTATCGGCCAATATGAAAATATCAGTCAGCATTGTATTTGTAGCTATATTCATGACCGTTGGGGCACGCTTCATAGCTGTCGGTGCCAGAGATGTCATCAGAGCTGGAGCGAGTACAGAATGGCCGTATGTGACAGGGTTGGTGCTTGATTCAGGCGTTGAGCGGCGCCAGCATAGAAGTAGAGTCAGACCTGGTACAGGCAGGACATCAATCATTTATTATCCGAAAGTTATCTACCAATATTCTGTGCAGGGGACATCTTATAGCGGAGATAGAATTGAATATGGCACGTTGGGAAAGGACAACCCTGCACATGCTGAACGAATTGTCGAAAATTATCCGAAGGGTAAATATGTACGTGTTTACTATATGCCCGGTCAAGTGACTGAAAGTATACTGGTGCCGGGAATAACATTGTCAACCTGGTTTCGCATGGGCTTTGGGTTTGCCTTTTTCAGTTTTGGGATGTTGGTGCTGTATGCGCAAACCATTCTAAGAAAAAATATAGGTGTTCGAAATATAGGTACTGGAAATATAGGTAACTCATAACGCGCAATCAACAGCATTGCTATCTGGGTTTGCCCCCCCCCCCCAATAATCAGAGAATCCACCATGACCGTGTCCGAAGTTCTTACATTGCTGGAAGCCGAGCGCGATGAGCGGGGTATCCGTCATTGGCAGAGTTCCGGGTTGAACACCGGTGGTATGCGAAGTTATGGAGTCGGGTTGACCCGGCTTCGCAAACTGGCCAGACAGATTGGGCGTGACAGGGCGCTGGCACTGGCGTTATGGGACACCGATGTTTACGACGCCAGGGTTATTGCGCTGATGCTGGATGAGCCTGGCAAAATAACACGGGAGCAGGCCGAACAGCAGGTCGGGCAATTGACAGGAGGGATGCTGGCGCATGTATTTGCGTCCTGTGACGCGACACTGGCGAAAACGCCGTTTGTGGTGGAGCTTGCTGATGAATGGATGCACAGTGATGATCCGGTGCGCCGCCGGTGTGGCTATGGTTTGCTGTATGAAGTGTCGAAATTCTCTGGCAGAAAGGCACCTGATGAGGCGTATTTTCTTGAGCATATTCGCCGCATTGCCCAGACTATGGCAGATGAACCGGAGGGTGTGCGAATGTCGATGGGCCTGGCGCTGATGGGCATAGGTAAGCGCAGCGCCGTGCTGAATGAGGCGGCATTGAGTGTCGCAACGGCGGTGGGTCCGATAGAGTTCACCTCCGGCAGCGGGCAGTGCGAGCCGTTTGATGTGGCCAAACATCTGACGACTGACCGGTTGCGCAGCAAGTTTGGTTTGGAGATCTGATCAACGGTCCGAACGGCGCATTTTCGGCTAATGAACTATTCAGTGAAACTCGCCATAGAATGCTATGCCCTCATAGTGCCAGTCATCGTCATTAAGCAGTGATACGGCTTCGGCATTGTCTGCCGTAAAAAAGTGGCGGTTGAACGTCGGGCTGTAAAACCGGAACACGGGTACTTCCTTGCCCTGGTAATCAGAAGTTGGATCGCCCGGATAAACACGATAGGCATCCCCTTCATAATTGAATGCCCAGCCGGCATCGCGTATCTGGCGCATAACGTTATCGCGCTCGTCCTGGCTGACGGTGAAAAAATGATGACCTGTCTGAGTATTATAAAATCGGTGCAGGGGAACCGCGCCGGGGTAAGTTTTGGCGGAGCTGAAGGTGGAGCCTTGAAAGGCGTAGGGCCAGCGATCCTCTCCCGGGATTGCCGGAGAGCTGTTGGAGATGATCGTGTTGGCCTCTTCCGCGTTGCTGGTGTAGAAAAACGCGTTGTCACGCGTATTGTAAAAGCGGAATACCGGGTTTGTCGCATTAACGGCAAAGTCATTGTAGGTGTCGGTTATGGTCACGGCAGGGGCGGTGGTGTTCTCAAGTTCTATTTTCAGGATGTTTCGGCTGCCGCTTGCACTTACATAGATTTCATTAAAGGGGCTGACCAGAACGTCGCGTGGACTGCTGAAATTGACGTCGGGCGTGGCTGTTCGTCCGAGCAGGGCAACAACTTTCCCCTCTCTATCGATACGGAACAGATTGTCAGTATATCCGCCGGTGATGTAAAAGCTGCCATCGGGTCCGGCCGCCGTTCTGCCCACACCTAACAGTGGCTCACCGGTAAACTCGAGATCCTGCCAGTGTCCAAAGCCACTGCCAGCCGTGATAACGCCGGTACCATCTCCTGATTGATCCATGACCTGTGACACCTGTCCATCGGGAGAAATCAGTATAGCTTTGCCGTCCACGCTTGATGATCCGGCAAAAATCTCACCTGCAGCATTGATGGACATGGGGTTGGGTGACATCAGCTGGTTTGCAGGATCCCGCGGGTCTCCCCCGTCATACACCTTCTGGATCTCGCCGGCGGGAGAAAGTCTGATGATATTGGCGCTTCGGGACGCCGCGACATACAGATTGTTCCCGTCGTCAATGCGCATGCTTCTGGGCCGTTCGAAAGGCAGCCCGCCAGGCAGCTCTGGTCCTCTCATTAACTCGGTGATACCGCCGGCTGCATCGACCCTCAGGACGTTATCGGTGACGTAACCGCTGATGTACAGGTTGCCGGCCTGATCAACGACGCTGTCTGATATGGCGAGAAGGCCGGGGTCGGAGCCTCTGGCAGCTGCCTGCTGGTGGAAGATCTGTTGAACATCGCCGGTTGGCGTAATTTTGAAGGCCGCATAAACTACGGGGTCGGTGACGACGGTTTTGGAAAGCTCCCCGCCGATATAAAGATTGTCGTCTTGGTCTATGGTCAGGAACCTGATGCTGTAGAGGTACTGATTTCCAGTGATGATCAGCGGTGTAAACACATCCACTGAACCGACCGGTCGCAATCTCAGGATGGCATGACCACTGGCGACAAAGAACAGATTACTCTTGCTATCCAGCGCCATAGAGCCTGCATATACATTGGAGTCCGGCCAAAAATCGTTCGCCTGAAAGACCTCTGTTACCTCCGCCGCATCACTTGTGCGCAGCATCAGGCCGATCAGCAGGAAGGCTATATATACGTGTTTTGCAGATTTCATGGGTCCGTCCTCTGGAGCTGGCTCCTGGAGCCGGCACTTGGGGTTGTCATCGAAAACTGGGAAAAATTCCCACGCCAACAAGTGAAGCGTATACCCTGCTCGGCTTGATGTCCACTCTGGTGACCGGGACTCCCGCGGATCGTTAGTCATACCAGATTTGCCAGAGCCCTTTCAATTTACCCCTGAATCCGACCGTGCTACGCTCCAGAACACAAAAACAAAGTGAAGGAACGCCATGCACTCAATCAACCGCGTCAGAACCGTTTTCCTTCGGCTCCTGGCTCTCCAGTCATTGCTGGCTGGTCTTCGATAGTTTAATTTTGTATGGATCAGATAAAATTTCGTATGGGTCGACTTGACCACGTTCATATTCGTGTACCCGACCGCGCGCTGGCGGCGCAGTGGTATTCTGAATACCTGGGCTTTGAAGCCGTCGAGAAGTATGCATTCTGGGCGACAGAAGTCGAAGGCGGTCCGCTGCAGATTTCAGCGGATGGGGGCAAGACCATGCTTGCGCTGTTCGAGGCCAGCAGCGGGCATCCCATGGTGCCGCAAACAACCGGAATCGCGTTCAGTGTTGATGCGGACAGCTTCGTAAATTTTGCCCGCTCACTCCCCAATGGCATCAACAGTCCGTCCGGGGAGCCGCTTGAAATCCATGAGATTGTCGATTTTGATCTTTGCTGGGGCTACAATTTCACTGACCCCTGGGGCAATAATTTTGAGCTGAACTGCTACGATTACGATCGCATCAGGCAGGATCTTGTCCAGACCGACGGTATTGATCCGGTTCGCTACTGGCCGCGCTCTCAATACGAGCGGTATAAAAAATGAATGACCGCCGAACCACGCTTTGCGCTTTGCTGACTTTCAGCACTGTGTTCACGGACATGCCTGTTTTAGCTTGAGGAAGGTAAACAAACCCACTTGAGGCGGCGATGATCATAAATTCCGGAATAAAAAGTGCTGGCTGGTATCTGATGCTGTTTGCCGTCATTGGTGTGAGCGCCTATGCGCTATCAATGGGGTTTGCGCCTGCCACGCGTGGCGGTTTTGTGGAGAACATGGTGCTGAATGCGCCTGGCGCAGCACTGCTTCACTTTCTGGGCGGTGGCATTGTGCTGCTGTCCGGAGCCAGTCAGTTTCACAAGGGCTGGCGAACCCGGTATCCGCATTTGCATCGCTGGTTGGGCAGGGTGTACGTTGGCGGGGTGCTGATTGGTGGAATTGCCGGTCTCTATCTGGCCTTTTATGCATCGGGTGGCCTGGCAGCCCGTTTCGGTTTTGGCCTGCTGGCCGTGCTCTGGCTGCTGTCGACCAGTCTGGCTTTCTGGCATATCCTGCGGCGCAATATCGTGGTACATCAGCAGTGGATGATCCGCAGCTACGCCATGACACTGGGTGCTGTGACGCTGCGGATCTGGCTGCCTCTGTTTTTGACGATGGGTATACCCTTTGATCAGGCCTACCCGGCGATTGCCTGGCTTGCCTGGGTGCCTAATCTGGTTATTGCAGAGTGGGTTTTTCTGCAACGACGCACATAACACACTCACGTACCGGGACAATATCAATGTCCAATACAAACGCCTGGACCGAACAGCGCCTGAGCACGCTCAATCACCACGGTCACTTCCGTCTGCGTGGCGAGGCCATGAGCCGGCTGGAGACCTTTGTTGATGCGGCGTTTGCCTTTTCAGTCACCATGCTGGTGATATCCGTCGATGATGTGCCGCAGAACTATGATGAGTTTGTTCAGGCGCTGCTCAACGCGCCGGCGTTTATTGCCAGCTTTTTCCAGGTGATCATGTTCTGGCTTGGCCATCGGGCCTGGAGTCGCCGGTACGGCCTCGAAGATGGCATGGCATTGTTTCTGTCGCTGACGCTGGTTTGTGGCATCCTGATTGTGGTGTATCCGCTGCGAGTGCTGTTTGCCTCGGCATTTGCTTATTTCTCCAACGGAATTTTACCGTTGCCTTTCCCGCTGGGATGGCCGCAGATGCGTGCCGTGTTTGCTATCTACGGTTTCGGTTTTTTTGTCATGTGTCTGCTGATAAGTGCGCTGTATATTCACGCCTACCGTAAACGTGAGTGGCTGCAGCTGAGCAGGGCTGAAGTCATAGAAACCCGTGCGGAAATCGAATCCTGGCTGATTCCTGCACTGACCGGCCTGACAGGTATGTTAATTGCGCTGCTGGCGCCGGGCACATGGATTGTTCTGGCTGGCTGGATTTATATGACGCTGGTTGCAAGTCTGCCGTTGCATGAGCATTTAGTTAAAAAGCGACATATAGAATGAATCGCACGCTGGTCTAAAGTGACATCTCCGGCACGATCTCCTAAACTTCCGACATGCTGATGGGTCAGGACTACCGTACACCACTAACAGGAGAATAGGCATGCGTCATCTGGCGATGGGATTTTTTGTACTACTGCTTGCAGGCACTGTATCTGCGCAATCAGGCGAAACAGCTGCAGCAAACGGGCGTGAGGCTGTGCCGCTGCCGCCCATCACTATCTACCACCTGGAAGCGCGTCGCTCGGAACGCATCGTCTGGTTGATGGAAGAACTGGGTTTCCCGTACGAGTTGAAGTTTGTGCGCGGTAACCTGGGTGCATCGCTGATGTCCATCCGTCAGGCTAACCCGGAAATGCCGGTGGCACCCACGGTAATTTATGGTGATCAGATTCTGGTTGAGTCGGGTGCCATTATTGATGTGATACTTAATCGCCACGCGCCGGACAGGCTTCAGCCGTCCCTGCATAGTCCGGATTACCCCTATCATCAGATCTGGATGCACTACGCGGAAGGATCGCTTGCTGCGCGCATGGGCATTGATTACCGTGTCTGGCAGCTGCAACCGCCGACGCAGCGCTCACCGCTGCGCAATATTCAGGACACAATGCAGTTTGCCGAGGACTTTCTTGGGCGCAATCCCTACTTCGGCGGCTCGGAATTTACCGCCGCAGATATCATGATGCATTTTCCGATCAATTACAGTTTCCTGATTAATGTGGTGGACAGGAGTCGATTCCCCAACATCAACGAATGGATGCAGCGGGTAGAGGCCCGCCCGGCGTATCAGCGCATGGCTGAAGTGTCGAAGCCGGACGGAATGCCGAGTCCTCCTGAGCCGCTACCTGACAGTGCCCGCCCGCCGCGTTCTGCGCAAGACTGACAGATGCGGGCGCCGGTTCTGCCATTGGACAGAATCCCCGATTAGCGTTAATGTTGCCCCTGCAGTCAACACAACAATGAAGTGCTTTTAGGGAGTAGGATAATGAAAAGAAGATCCCTGTTTACCCTGGCATTGGTGGCGATGCTGTCGCTGCTTGCCACGCCGGCCATGGTGCTGGCCCAGCCGGATATTGAACCCGCTGAGCCATTCAAGGTCGGCACATTTGCTGTAGGCAACGAACAGTTTGCCGGCCTGGTCATGCGCGATGACTCGCTGATTGTGAATCTGGTGGAAGCCAACAAGGCGTTGGAGCTGATGCCGCAGTATGTTGGCGTCAACATGCCCGGCGATGTACTTGGCCTGATTGAAGGTTACGAGTACGGCCTGAAATACCGGGTCTATGAAATAGTCAACTGGCTGGTTGAGGATGGGCTGTTGAGCGGCAGTGGCCGTCCCGGGTATATCCATCCGGTTGCGGATGTTGATATCCGTGCACCGGTCCAGTACCCCAGCAAGATCATGAATGCAGCGGTCAACTTCTACACCCATGCCTGTGAAGGCTGCACAGAGGAACAACTGGCTCAGCGTACCCGCGAGCGCCAGGAAAACCGTGGGGTCCCGTATCTGTTTCTGAAGCCGACCCGCGGTGCAGTCATCGGTGATGGTGACGACGTAATCATGCCTTATGGCCGCGATCAGATTGAATACGAGGTCGAGATGGCCATTGTATTTGGTCGTTCCGGAAAGTACATCTCCTCCGCACGTGCCTATGACCACGTTTTTGGTTACATGGTGGCGATGGATATCTCCGATCGCGGTGGTCGTCCGCCGGGGGGATTCAGCTCCGGTCAGGACTGGTTCGTTGGCAAGGGTCATGACACCTTTGCGCCGCATGGTCCCTGGATTGTGCCAAAGGAATTCTACGGCGACCCCATGGAACGCCTGCACCAGATCACCGTGGTTGATGGTGTCACCGTTCAGGAGGCCAAGGCCGGTGACATGATCCACAATATCCCGGAGTTGATCGAGTACGCCTCGTCACTGATCACTCTGTTCCCGGGCGATGTGCTGCAGAGTGGTACTTCCGGCGGCACCGGTTCAGGCCGGGTGGAGCGTGCGACAGGCTCCGGCTATCTGGTCGATGGCGAGACCATCAATGCGACCATTGAAGGGATTGGCACCCTGACGCACCGCGTGGTGCGTGAGCAGAGTGTGCCGGCCGATCTGTCCGGGGCGCAATTGCCGCCGACCAGAACTTACCGTAATCGGTGAGTCGAGGTATGCCATTATTGTTTGTGCTGACGCTGCTGACAGCAGCACTCATGTCGTCATCCAGCGTTGCACAAGACAATAATATCACCACCGGCTCCCGACCCGGCATAGAGGCATTCCGGATACCCGCGGACATGGACGTCCGGCTTGACGGCTTTCTTGACGAAGAAGTCTGGGGTATGGCGCAGCCCATCACGGAATTCCGCCAGCAGGAGCCAGTCGAAGGTGGCGAGCCCAGTGAGCCGACCGAAATCCGCATACTCTACGACGACCAGGCCCTGTACATTGGCGCGATGATGTACGATTCCGATCCTGACGGCATCCTTGCATACCAGCTGCAACGTGATGCAGGGCTTGGTACCGATGACCGTTTTATGTGGATCATCAGCACTTTTGATGACAACCGGACTGGTTATTTTTTTGAAACCAACCCGGCGGGTCTGCTGGGAGATGGCCTGATTGAGGGTGGCGGTGGTTTCAACAAGCGCTGGAATGGCATCTGGAATATCAGGACCGCCATTCAGTCCGATGGCTGGTCTGTGGAAGTACGCATTCCTTTTTCAACACTCAATTTTGATCCCTCGCTAAATGCCTGGGGGATCAATTTCCAGCGCACCATACGGCGCCATAATGAAGAGATTCTCTGGAATGGCTGGCGTCGCGTCGAAGGGCTGTTCCGTCCCATTCATACCGGGCAACTGCTTGGCCTGAGTGGCCTCAGCCAGGGGCGGGGCATTGAGCTGAAACCCTTTGTGAATGCCTCTACCAATCGAGGCCCTGCTGCGGGTGCCAACAGCGGCAGTGACGCCAAGGCAGGCATTGATATCACCTATTCGCTTACGCCATCACTGCGAGGTGCACTGACGCTGAACACGGATTTTGCCGAAGTGGAAGTCGATAACCGTCAGGTAAATCTCACCCGTTTCCCGCTGCGCTTTCCTGAGCAGCGCGAGTTCTTTCTTGAAGGCTCCGGTGTGTTCTCATTCAACTGGGCTGATCCATTTTTCAGTCGCCGGATTGGTCTGGTTGAGGGTCAGGAAGTGCCGATCAGCTTTGGTGCCCGTCTGGGTGGCCAGGTGGGTGACTACGAACTTGGCGTGTATCAGGTGCGTACCGACGACACGATGCTGGAAAACCGTGACGGAACGGCGCGTCCGTGGGCTGCTGAGGATTTCACTGTGGCACGTGTGAAGCGCCGTCTGTTTCGACAGTCACACGTCGGTATGATCTATACCCGAAGAGCCTCGGACGGTATCACCGGTGTTGAAATGTTGGAGGACCGCCACACGGTAGGTGCCGACTTTAACTTTTTCACATCGCAGTTTCTCGGTCAGTACAACGCCCAGATTGAAGGCTTCATGCTTTACCATACCGACCCGGTTAATGGCGGTGACATGACGTCCTCCAGCCGGCGTTCCCGTGGTGTGCGCTGGTCTCTGCCGAATGATCTGATCCGACTGCATTCATCACATCGCGAATTTGGTGAGGAATGGGATCCGGCGGTGGGTTTTGCGGACCGTCGCGGCTTCCGCCGTCATCAGCCAACATTGACGATTGCGCCACGGCCGCAGCGCTGGGAATCGATACGTCAGACTGAACACCAGATTTACTACGAACACCTGACTGACCTGGACAATAACCTGCTGACACGCAATATCAATATCACGCCGCTGCAGGTGAATTTTGAAAGCGGTGACCGCATGGGTTTTGAAGTCGGGCGCAATTTTGAAAGTCTCGACAGGGTGTTCACGATCTATGGCAGTGGTGAGGATGCCATCCGGATTCAGCCCGGCGAGTACCATTCGGATAAATGGTCTGCCAGCTTCAGCACAGCCGGCCGCCGCATGCTGTCCGGCAGTATGAATTTTGAGCATTCTGACTTCTGGGGAGGTGAGCGCAACAGCATTGATCTTTCCGGCACCATTCGCCCGCGCATGGGTGTATCGCTATCCGCCAGTTATCAGCACAACGAGGTAACTCTGCCACAGGGCGATTTTGATACCAATCTGCTGCGTCTAAGCTGGGCCTGGAACCTGAGTCCCTGGACCGCCATCACTGGCAATGTGCAGTATGATGATCTCTCAAATGTGGTCGGCGTTTACGCGCGTCTGCGCTGGATAATCCAGCCGGGCAATGACGTATTCCTGGTCTGGAGCAACAACTGGTTGTATGACGATGGACCGCTGCGCGACAGCCGTTTTTCGACACTGTCCAGAGGTGGTGCGGTGAAGGTAAACTACACCTTCCGTTTTTAATTAGGCTGGCGATCGTATGCAACATACTGATTTTATTGAACTGTCATAAGGATTTCGTTTGAATTTCGTGTTTGTGTCGTTTTACTTTAATTCTGAATGGTCAAGACTTGCCTCACCTCAAGCAGCAAGGGTGAAGCCATGATTGTCAGGAAATTGCGATTGAAGAAGGGTTGGTCTCAGAGCCAGTTGGCAGAAATGGCCGGCGTGACCACCCGAACCATTCAGCGTATTGAACAAGGCCATCGGGCCAGTATGGAAACGTGCAAGGCGCTTGCTTCTGTGTTTGAGGTGGATCTGTCTCTTTTACAACCAGAGGATGAGCAAATGCAGAATGAAACCGAGTTAAAGGCGGACGAACAAAGGGCGCTCCTGTATGCCAAACGCATGAAGGAGTTTTATGAATTTCTGATCACCTACGTGGTGTTGGCAGCCGTGTTTCTGGTCGTCTTGCACGGCGAGCCGGTGGTCTACATTATTTTCGGCGGTCTGGGTGTCGGGCTCATTGTCCAGGGGCTGATCGCTTTTGAAGTGGTCAGTTTTATGAGCCCGGGATGGGAGCGAAGGCTGGCCGAGCGCAAGCTGGGACGCAAGCTTTAGCGCTTACAGCGACTGCCGACGTTCACTGGCGGTGGCCAGATCCTGCATCCCCGCCACCGCCAGGGAATAATCCATCCGTTCTCCCTGCCATTTGGTGATGCCAGTGAATTCATCGATATCCATGCCCATGTGTTGATGCTGGTGTTCGATTGCCAGTTGTTCGACAGCGGCGGCCTGATCGCTGAACTGGGGATACAGTGCCCCCGGTAAAACCTGTTGATCCGGGCGGCGAAACTCAATGTTTCCCGAGCCATGATTGATCAATTCAACATTCTGTTCGTGTACCAGACGGTGGTGACGCCGGCAAAGCAGCACCAGATTGTCCAGACTGGTCTCGCCACCATCGCACCAGTGATGGATGTGGTGGGCGTCGACAAATCGCGTCTGGGTGCAGCCGGGGAAACGACAGCCGTGATCACGGATGGTGAGCGCTCGTCGCATCGCAGGGGAGATACTGCGCGTCTTGCGGCCCACGTTCAGTACATTGCCTTCGCCGTCCTCAAGTACCGTCAGTAGTGCGGTATCGCAAGCCAATCGACGGGCGCTGGCCGGTGACAGAAATGGTCCATGTTCGATGCTGCACTGGTGTGTTGCGCCTTGTGTGAGCGCATCCTTTTCGATATGAATGACCAGTTGATGTCGTTGTGGTGGTGACAGTGGTGTCAGGTCATCTGCATTGTGCATGAAGCTCTGTTCAGCTAACAGCATCAGTGCATCCGCCCGCTTCTGGGGAAAGGTGTCTGTATGTTGTTCCGGACAATCTGCAGGCGTTTCCGCGGAAACGTTTTGTTGGGGTTCCGGCGCCTGATCAAGCTGCGCGAATGCGCCGTCGATAGCTTTGATAAACATCGCACCATCCTCGGGCGTGAGCCGTCCGCGAATCACCAGCATGCCATCATCGTCATAATGCCAGTGCAGTTCACGTCCGGCGAACTGGGCTGCCGCCACATCCGCATCCATGTTTCCTTCCTGATCCTGTCGATTGTTCTGCGACTGTCTTTGCACACGCTGATACTTGCGTACCAGCATTTCCATGTGCTGAGCGGTGCCGTGACGGGCAATGTTCAACAGGTAGGATTCATTTTCCGGCGTAGCGCTGCGGGTCATGGCACGTACTTTGGAATAGCTGATCGCACCGCTTGCGAATGCCTCATCAATTTGTGGCAATTCCGCCAGACATTTTGCGACTCGCACCTTCTCCCGCGCGGCGCCCAGATCGATACCGCAATAATAATTGAGCCAGTGCGCCGGCGACTTGATACCACCGCCATCACCCCAGGCCTCGCGCTCGACAAGCGCAGCCAGCAGTTTCAGAAAGCGATGTTGGGCGGCATTGATGTGGCCGGCCAGAGTGGTTATCGCAGCGATCAGGGCGTCATTGTCAGCGGGGATTTCTGCGCAGCTCCGGGTGCTGATCCGGGCAGTGATTTGGGTGCCTGTATTGGTGTGAATGTGGTTCATTGTTGGGCTCCTTTCTGGAAGGATTTAAGCTGTATATGCATACAGTATTATAGCCCTGTCTAGCTGTATTATCGATAGAATGTATGACTTTGATTAACGGTTATTGGTTCAGTCTTCAGCCTCCATATCTTTGGCAATAGACCTGGCACGTTCAGTAATGTGTTCCGGATATCCCATATTGGCCATCAACCTGATTGCATTGCGGGTTTCACAAACGCCCGACCGTAATTTATAGTCGAATGGCCGATCTGTGCTGCCGGTTTCCTCAAAATACCACATGTCAAACTGGTTGCCGAGATAGCGGGTAAGTTCAATATCATGGGTGGTCACCAGTACGAGATTTTTACCTGCCAGTTCCTGAAGAACGGCTGCTGCACCCGCGATTCTTTCCACGGTATTGGTGCCCCGGTAGATCTCGTCGATCAGTAGCAGGCAGCCACCACCTTTTTCGGTTATGACAAGAAATTCCTTGAGTCTTTCCAGTTCGGAAAAATAGAAACTCTTGCCGGCTTCAAGTCCGTCCTCAGTCTTGATTGAGGAGAGCAAACCAATAACTGGCAGTCTGGCGCTACTGGCATGGCACAGCCACAACGTCCGCGCCAGAATGTAATTGACGCCGATGGTCTTGATAAAGGTTGTTTTCCCGGCCATGTTCGAACCGGTTATGAGAGCGGAGGGGCCTGTTGTGCTGTATGAGTTGGCTACATAGTTTTCAAGAAGTGGGTGATAGACGTCCTCAAAATCCAGTCTGGACGCATCGGTGAACTCCGGGTTACACAGCTGTGCGTGTGGCGTATGTGGCGTGTGTGGCGTGTGTGGCGTGTGTGGCGTGTGTGGAGAGTGTTGAGAGTGTTGAGAGTGTTGAGAGTACCGCTGAATATAGGCGGCTGTCGCTATGCTGGCATCGATGGAGCCAATAGCGAGGTAGCAACGCCTTAACGTTTCCATCCTGCCAAGAATTGATTTTATGGAGAATGAATAAACAAAGAAGTCGTAAAGCACGACCAGATTTATCAGGTACATCAAATTGTTTATCAGGATGTTGTCGTGGTTCTGACTGAAGGATGCAAGTTTTAAGGCGCGTCTGACCTGCCGTATCGAGTCGATATTGTCCTGCAGTTCCCTGCGTGCCGGCAGCGCAAACTTGAGATCCTGTTTCGCAATTCGTTGTGAGACAGTTGCCAGGTTGTAAAGATAGTATAAAACGTAGGTGATCTGATCGGTGGCGTTTTCGAAGTAACGCGACAGCACAAAGTTCGCTATCAGTATCGGTATGATCAGGAACGAATAGATTCCGCCTGTCACCAGTGCATAGACTATTGTTGCCAGCGATAGAACAGTCCATCCGGCCAGGGCAAGCCTGGGGAAATTGACGACGGGGAATTCTCCGAACAACATTCTGGTGACAGATCGGGCATCATCTGCGGTGACCAGTTTCAGGTTGAGCTGTAATTGCTCGCGCGATTCCCTGTCTTCACGCAACAGGTTTGCAACGTGGTAGTCATCTTTCAGTGAACTGTCCGGGCGTGCCAGCAAGCGAAATTTCTTGTACAAATACTGCTGGCCGACACTGGTCAACGTGGTATCTATCTTGCGGAACACGGAATTCATATCCAGATCATTCCACGTTTTGTCGTCTATAAGATTCTGTCCCTGCGCCGGCGTCGTCAATTCAAAAAGAGTTCTGATTGACGAAAAATCCCTGTCCTGTTTTTGCGGAGATTCCCACGCGTCCCGGAGTTCCCTGAGTTTTCTGTTCCTGAAAATATTCAACATTGGAGTCCTTATGCGTGACTGGTTGCACACAGGCAATATTTATCTGCGTTTTGCGTCTAATCACTCTCGGGATATAGCATTGGCAGCCACCGCTCGACTGCCCTGGCCGGGAAAAGCAGACGTACCGGTCCTTTTTCAGTGTCCGAACCCAGATAACCTTTTCTGACCAGTATAGATAAAACCTCCCGTGCGGCACGCGCCTTGTATCCTGTGATCCCCGCAGCCTGGCCCCGTTTGTACTCGCCCATTAACCAGGCTTCGCGCAGTAATTCATAAGACCCTTTGGGCAGCTCGCCGTCCGCGATCTGTTCCCGCACGTGAAGTTCCATTCGTGTCAGTATCTTGCGTGTGTCCAGCAGCGCCGACATAAACTCAACCTGATCAATGGCAGTCTGAAGGAAAAATACGCAAAAAGCAGTCAGGTTCTTGTCGCTCAGATTGCCGCGTCCATCGAGGTCACCCTGACGTGGCATATCCGCTGCCATCAGCGCTGCCTTATAGTCGTTCGCGCGGCGGGCCAGTCCCCTGGATACCGACCACAGGGTGCTGCCGATTCCCATTTGAGCCAGCCAGGCATGGGAGAACAGGCGGGCCACCCGGCCATTGCCGTCCAGAAACGGATGTATCCATAACAGCCGATGATGTGATGCGGCCGCGGCAATCACGCGGTCCACGCGAGAAAGTCGTTCGGGGTCATACGCCTGCTCAAAACGTGCGATAAAACGTGTCAGTGTGTGTGGGGGAGGCGGCAGGTGGTTGCCTGCAATGACCTCTTCTGCGCGAAGCTCGCCAGGTACTACGGGTATGATCTTGCCGCTGTCGGCGTGTGTTGCCTGCAATAGTTCATCCGGCAGGCGCGAGCAAAACTCACGATGTGCCCAACACAAAAACTCCAATGTGGGTTTAACAGCAGGGGATGCCCCTGTGTCGATCATGCGCTGGACTTCGATATGGGCAACAGCTTCCAGTTGGAGCTGGCGTTTTACCGGGTCGCTTTCAAAGTCTCCGCCTAACGCCTTGTCGATGTCACGGGGATGTGTGTGGTGGCCTTCAATGAGGTTGCTGTAGTAGCAATTCATCGAGCGCACCAGATGGCCGATGGATTCGCGTACAATCGGGTTCAATGTGCCCGCCAGAGCGGCGCCCTTTTGCGCAAGCTCCATCGACAGGTCTTCCAGGACCCTGCTTCCCGATGCGGGCATCAGAGGCTCCATGGAGGCTTTGTCTTCTCTTGACATGCGGCTATCCTTTCGCCGATATTTATGCCGATATTATTGCCGATATTCTATTCTATAAAAATATTTAAAAACAATGATATATCAGGGTTATTAGCGCGTAAATGATTATTTTTGTGCCGATCCTGGTCGGGTAGCAAACCCCACCGTTACGGCGACACAAAAATTTCAGTTCCCTGCGGATAGCGGATGTCGTAGTAGTGCCGGACAGTCGCGGTTCCCTGCGGCAGCAGATTTACCCGCCACAGCATCAGGCCTGCCTCACCGCCAACATCCGCTTCGTCTGCGTCAGTTGCCTCCCGGGGAATCTGCACAGTGATATCTTCATTGCGAGACACCGGAATCTGATCCAGCACCTCAACTTGCACGGAGTCGGGGTGGCGACTGGTGATTTCGTAGCGGATGCGTTCTTCGCGCACATCGGCGCGGTTGAAAATGCCGGTGCTGCCGGACTCCTGCTGTTCATCAAACCGTGCAACCTCCAGACGCTCATCTACTCCAAAGGGAATGCGCACGGACTGCCCGGGCAACATCTGCTGTACCGGAGCGCTGCCGATGAATGCGTTGTCACGGTACAGTTGCATGCGGGCGTTCTGTATTGGTGACTCGCCGGTATAGTCGAAGCGGGCTTCCAGATAAGCCTGCGCGATTCGTGAAGGCACTGCGCGCGATACCAGTGTGACATTGGTTTCGATGCGATCTACGGGAAAGATCTGTTGCTGGCGATCAGCCGTCAGACTGATCCGGCCGGGAATGAGGTAGTCCACCTGGTAGCGGGTGTCGATGGTGGTGGCGGCATTAAAGCCGGGACTTGCTGGTCTGCGAATAAAGGAGCCTGTTGCGACAACTTCTTCGATACCATCGGCGCGTTGTTGGGCAACCGGCCGTCGTCGCTGCGTATCCACAAACAATGGTTGAAGTTCGGGTGTAGTCGGGTTGGCGGAGGGTGTGGCGGTGCTGAGTGTCAGTGAAACGTTCTGCCAGTCCTCACCAGTACCCTGGCTGATAGCGGCCTGACGAAACAGCCGCAGACTGCGGGACAGTGTGTCCAGTCGTGCCTCGTAAAGCCAGGTCCACGACACATCACCTTGTGGGTAGGTCAGTGAAACATGGGTGCTGACTGCATTGCTGCTTTGCAGGTTGATGCTGACCCGGCTGGTGATGCGCTGATTGCTGGCCACCTGATCCAGTTGAAACTGTACTTCGTTAATCTGCTGGTCCAGGGTACGCAGTTCAATATTGGCGCTGCGGATGCGTTCCCGGGCCAGGGCGGAATTTTCTGACATCACGCTGATCAATGTGGCAAGTTCGTCCGCATTGACGGCAGTGCGGGAACCAGCGTCACCGCCAGTCAGGCTGTCCAGCAGTCGGAGCCCGGATTGTGCGGTTGCGATGTGGTCCACAATGACCAGGCGTTGGTCCTGAAGAGTCTGTAGCTGGTCGCGCAGCTCACTCTCCCGGGTGTTGCCGGCGTTCCCCTCACTGTTATCCGGAAAGTTCTCCTGAATGCGCAGATTGCTGAATTGCACGCTGGTGTCGTTAATGGCCAATTGCAGCATCGCCGGGTTCAGGCCTGCGGGCAGGTTCTCCAGCACCAGCGTGCTGGTGCCGGCCGGAATGTCGATCTCGCCCGAGCGCGTGACGCTGGCTAACCCGCTATAGACAGTGACTGCATCGATGGGCAGCTCGCCAGTTATCCGGGCCGTACCGGCTGGCTGTGCCTGTGAGCCTGTTCCCCAGGACAGTGTGAGCGACGCCAAAAGCGCAACAGTAAACCAACGCCGATGTTCCCTTAGCATGTGACTCTCCCTTGTTTTACAGCTGAAACCTGCTCAGTTATTTGCTGAACTCAACCTTGCAGCTAAACCCCTTGCCAGACCCCATATAGTCCAGAATGGTGTATTGAAACAGAATGACACCGAACATCTCCATGCCTTCTTCAACCGGGGTCCAAAGGTTGTAGGCCAGTGTGTCCAGCTCATCATTGTACAGAAATGGTTCAGTGGCAAGTTCAACGCCGACCGCGCCGCCCAGGAAAATCAGTCCCGACAACACCAGCAATGCCGCCGTGCGAACCGGCAGGTAATACAGAAAACGCATAAACACCAGAACCAGCACGACGATCAGCGGCAGCGCATATACTGCCCAGGACGCCTCGGTGACGATATTGAAGCTTTCATGCAGGCCGGCCATTTCATCCAGTGAAAGCAGCAGAAAGCCCCAGCCAAGCAGCATCCAGTGGACGCGCCATTTGTCGCGTTCCAGCCATTTTTTGCGGGCCAGAACCAGTGTGAGAGTAGCTGCCAGGAGGAGGTTGGCCGACGAAAACCAGGTGGGAATATTGTATTCCTCATCCACATCAAACAGCTGGCGCACCAGCCACGGGATTTCGCTGACCTGATAGTGATAGATGGTCAGCGAAATATGTATCAGCAGCAGTGTACCCGCGATCAGGCTCAGCAGGAGAATCAATGATAGCGGGTTGAGTTTCAGCTCATATTGATTGATGTGACTATCCCTCCACTTGATGATCCAGATGCGCGACCAGCTCAGCGGGCAGCTGCAGGCGGTGCGCCAGTGCCTCAAGATATGCGCGTTCTGCCGGATGGTCAACATCAATGGCCATGCGTGAGACCAGATATACCTCGGATGCCTGTTCTACACCTTTGACGGAGTTGACCAGGGCGTCAATATTCACGGGCTGGCGCAGCAGATCAAATACGGCGGCCTTGTTTTCGGCATCCAGAGACAGCTTGTCGACGTGTTCAAAGATTGCGGCCTGCTCCGTAGCATCAATGTGGCCATCGGCTTTAGCTGCGGAGATCATGGCGGTCATCAGCGTCAGTGAAAAATTCTGACCGCTGTTGTCGATGCTGGCGGGCAGAAAGCGAGGGTCGACATTGTTCACATCAGCGGCGGTTGCCACCGGGGCTGTTGCCGCCTGTTTGCCCTGTTGCCAGTTCTGGTAGGCTTTGAATGCCAGCGCACCGGCTGCTGCCGCGCCGCCGTATCCAACCAGTCCGCCCGCCATTTTGCGGGCCTTTTTGTTACCGACCAGCAGCCCCAGAATGCCGCCGACTGCGGCCCCTTTCATCAGGTCACCGCGACCGCCTCCACCTGCATTGCCGGGACTGCCTCCGGGCATTGCGCCATTGTTTCCACCCATAAATTGGTTAAGCAGATTGCCGGGATCGATCATATGCAGATTTCCTGTTCAGTCCAGTTGGTCTTGTATAAACGGGCGATGCTCTGTTGCTCAGCGTCCCATTGAAAAACAGTGAGCCAGTCATTGTCAATTAACTCCGCGACGGCTGTATGCTTTTTTACTATGGTGAGAATGGCGTCACGCGGCGCGGCAATATATACACTCAAACGCAGCGGTTGATGCCGCCAGCGGGTGCCATCGTGCAGTGACTGCCGGGCAAGGCCAATACGCAGGTCGCCCCCATTGCCTTCGAACACACCAATGTGTTCTCCCACCACATTGTGCAGCAGTTTGTTACCGCTGCCGTACAGCCGGTTGTCCGCCGTGGAGGCGTAGTACTGCAGGTTGATCCAGTTGGTGACGATCATGGGTGCCGTCATGATCAGTTCCAGTGTTTTGAAGTCCTGATCCTGACGCCAGTCATAGTCGTGCAGAAAGGTACGTCCCTGCAGGTCGACGCCCCGGGTCAAATGACGTGGCGCGACGATAAAAGCTGCGTTGTTTGCAAGCCCCCATTCCGGACGGATTTCTGACCAGTCACGGCTGCGTTTCTGGAATCCGGAGTCGGTAATGTTATGGTGAGTGGCACAGTCACGCTGTGTTCGCGCCAGTTCACTGGCCTGCTGTAACCACTGCTGCCAGGCATCGTTGTGAGTACTGACGCCATACAGAACAATATCCTCCGTTGTTGTATTGTGTAGTCCGGCGACAAACCGGGTGGAATCAGGTATATGAATGTCGCGTTTAACCAATGCCAGACGGATATCGTTGTTGTTGAGCAGTTGCGCCAGTACTTTTACGTTGACTTCGCCGGTCTGACCACCGCAGGCGCCACAATCCAGGCTGGCAGCCTGTGGGTTGTTGGTCGTTGCGCTGCCGTGTCCCAGCAACAGTACCACGGGCGCGAAATGCTGCCTCAGTCCCATGTGCATGAGTACCGTGTATGCCAGTTCTGCCTGCTCTTCGGCTGTCAGCGAGTGGCCTTGCCGGCTTAGCACAAAGGGTCGGTTGTCACATAGCTGGTTGACCGGATGTTTTACTGCGGCTGGCCGGAAGCTGTTTCTGAGCAGTGACAGGGACTTGAATGCGCCAAGCATCTCCACCAGTCCGAAACTGGCGGGCGGCGTGTCAAAGGCGGAGTGATCCAGATGTGCGCCCTGATTGCCGGGATCGCCGTTTTCCTGTCGCGCGACAATCTGTGGTGCCAGTAAACCGGGCAGCTGCGGCCGGCGGTAGGCGCCGGTTGAGGGTTTGCAGGCGCCGGATTTGTGTGTGGCGGATTCATACTCAATGGGCAATCCGAAAAAACCGGCAAACCCAATGGTCTGTATCTCCGGATGCTGCGATTCCAGCGCACGCCGCATGGGTTCCGAGCGCACGTCAATGCAGAACGCGGCCTGCAACTGCGGAGAGTGAACCTGACTGGAGACAGGTGCAGTCAGCAGTTTCTGCTGCAGCGTACTTTGATAGGACAATTCCAGTGCCCGCTGCCAGATCCACAACCGCGCCTGATGTTGCAGGTGAAGGTTTTGCATCTGCGGCAGCTGCTCAAACTGCGCAATGAACCGGCGACGTACCATCTGGTACGCGTCCGGCGCTTGCGCTACAGTATGACGCCAGAGCGCGAGTTCCCAGGCCAGTCGGATTGCCAGAAGCTGTTCAACCCGGTCGTTCTGTGTGCCGGTAAAATTGTCCTGCCAGCGCTGGTACGCCATCCATGAGGCCCAGCCATTCACATCAAGCAGAAGCGCATGGACATAGTCACTGAAATGCGCAGGATCCCCGAAAGTTTCCATTGCAACCTGACACAGTTCCCTGGGGCACTCCGGCAGCGCATCAAACTGGTGGTGCAGGCCACGTTCGCCAGTCAGCACCTCAATACCTTTGTCCCGTCGGGTGATCCGCAGCCAACTGCGATACATGGCAGTTCCATATGTTTCCGATCCGGGACTTTGCCCGGGAACATGAATGGTGTGTTGAAAAAACAGGCCGCAGAACTGACTGATCTGCTGCACAATTTCATCGTGCCAGCGCATCTTGCGTTGCCGCTCCGGCAGGCCATCCAGTAATTCGCTCAGATGGTGCCAGTGCGGCAGTGAATCCTCTGGCATATCCAGCCACGCGACCAGCTGCTCAACACTGTCGGTCCGACCGGATTCGGGTTCCGCTTCCCTGATTGCCCTGGCAAGGTGGGAGGCATGAATATCCGATTGCCAGTACTTCTTGTACTCTTCACGGGACATCAGGCACTTTGCCTGACCCAGTGTTTCCAGCCGGGCGGCGACCTCGCTGAAAGGTCGATGACGCAGGGGCCACCAGGGATTGACTGCAATGGCTGTGTCCAATGGCCACGCAGGGGCAATGCGGGAGCACCCGTCGCGAACCGCATCGGGATAAGTTTCTGGTGTGGCAGATTTTGACTGTGTGACATCACTCATGGTGTTTCTCCCATAGTGCCGGCTTGCAAGTCGGTTTGCAGGTCTGTCAGCAAATTGTGCTCACTAAGCTGCACCTGTTTTCTGGACAACGATGGCGGCAATTCAAGCGGCCATATCCACAGGGTCAGGCGGCTGGCCCATTCGTCAAGATAGAAGCCGGCATTCATGGCGATGAAGCAGCGCTGTGACCAACTCCATTGCGGTACATAGAGCAGAATCAGAAACAGGCCAAACTGGAGCATAAAGAGCGAGCTGATCCAGGCATCAGCGATCATCGATGTCTGATGTGACAGATTTTCTGTTATCAGGCCGACCAGAGCGGTTGCCAGCAAGTAAGCGATTACACCTGCCCCCGACATGATCAGGCCTCTGACCACAGAGCGGCGCCGCGCGCTGAAGTGGAAGGCCAGCAGGGTGCAACAGGCGATGCCGACAAGTATCCAGGGGCTCAAAGGTGTCGTCAAATGGCCCGCGGCAAATGCCAGTGCAGCAGGGAGTATCACCACGGTGGCAGCGATGGCCCAGTGTCGGCGCGTGGGCAGTGGTGCGTTGGCGACTTCGCCGCGCAGATAGTGATTGACGGCTTCGCCTGACGCCAGAAACGCATGTGCCTTGTAGCAGGAGTGCGCGACCAGATGCAGCAATGCCAGTTCGTACAACCCCAGTGCACACTCCACCAGCATCAGCCCCATTTGTGCGATGGTAGACCAGGCCAGCCGCACCTTGATGCTGATGCGGGTCATCATGACCAGTGCAGCCAGCACGCAGCTTAACCCGGCGACAATCAGCACCAGCCATTGGGCAATTGGCGACAGGCTGAACAACGGGGCAAACAACAGCAGCAGAAATCCACCCAGATTGACGATGCCCGCATGCAGCAAGGCGGACACGGGAGTGGGTGACTCAACCACCTGGATCAGCCAGCCATGCAGCGGCAGTTGGGCACATTTGATCAGTGCTACCGAGGCCAGCAGGCAGGCGATCAGATGATCCAGAGCAGTCACTGTGCCGGTCTGCTTGTAATGCTCGAGCAGGGTCTGAATGTTCAAGGTCTGGTGCTGCAGGTAGAGCAGTACAAACGCGGTTATCAGGAGAACTTCAGCCAGACGGGCAAAGAGGAATTTTTTGTGGGCGGCCAGGGCGGCGCGCGGGCGATCCGGATAAAACAGCAGCAACTGGTGCAGGCTCAGGCTGATGGCCACCCAGCCGGCAGCAAAGATGATCAGGTGGTTGCTGGTGACCGTCACGCCCACGGCCAGCAGCGTCAGCAGGTAATGGCGAATAAAGCGGTTGCGGTCCGGGTCGCCATGAAAATTGCCGAGCGCATAGCGCAGTACCACAAGTCCGATAAAACCGATCAATATCAGCACGGTCAGCGAGAGACCTGTGATTCTGAATAGTTCCAGCCCGTCCATCATTATTTACACCTCATCAGTTGCACCTCGCCAGCTTCATACCGCCAGTTCCAGTGGGGCGTATTCTGATCAACCAGAATAGATTAGTAAAATAGATATAAAAGCATTTAATGTTCTATATAAAAGAACATAAGGCCGGGCTAGTCCTGACCAGAGTAGTAAGACAGCAGCATGTGAATGCGGGGATGAATCAGTTGACGCTGGACGCTGACAGCATAGAAATTCTCGAAAACTCTGGGTAGCGTCAAATACTGGTGTAGTGCGCCACTGGCCAGCTCATCTTTGACAACCACCTGCGGGATGACGGCCAGCGCACCGCTGTCTCTGGCCAGCAGGCGCAGCATGGCCATGTCATCAGCCTCGGCAATCACTTCCGGTTGAAGCTGGTGCTGTGCCGCGAGGGCATCAAACGCCGCCCGCAGGGGGCTTTGCGTGGGCGGCAGTACCCAGTGCTGGCCCGCATAGGCGGCGTCCAGCCGGTCAGGCAGATCCCTGCCGGGCGGGCCAATGATTGCCACCGGCTGGCTGGCAAGCAGCTGGCACTGCCAGATTTGCTGACCGCTGCCCTGTACTTCAATATTGGTCAGCGCCAGATCCAGTTGATGATCTGCCAGCGCGTTCAGCAGGGACGTCTGGCTCATCGACGCCAGCGAATAACGACAATCGTCGTGGTTGAGCAGGGGGCTGATAAAACTTTCAATAAAGTTGCGCGACATGGTGGCCAGTGTGCCGATGCGGATAGTCGCGTGTTCTGGCTGACGCCCCTCAGTGAGCAGGGTTTCCAGCTCATTGCCGCGTCTGAATATTTCCTCGGCGTAGCGGAAGGCCTGGTGTCCGCTTTCTGTCAGCAGCAACCGGCGACCTTCGCGACGAAACAGCTCGTTGCCCATGCTGTGCTCAAGTTGCCGGATCTGGGAAGAGAGTGCTGACTGGGCGACATGCAACTGTTCTGCGGTACGGGTCAGATTACCGTTGCGGGCAACCTGCCAGAAGTAGAACAGATGATGATAGTTGAGTTTATTCATGTGCTGGCTTGGCAACTGATTCATGCTTTGCTGGCATCATATCACCAACGCATTGATAATAGAGCCATGTTGTCATGAGCTCGGAGTCTGCAATGAATAAACCGCTGATTGTTTTTGGAGCCACCAGTTTTGTCGGGCAGATCCTCTGTCGCTATCTGCATGAGCTGAATCTGAACGAGCAGGCGCAGGGTGGTTCGCTGAACTGGCTCATGGCTGCGCGCTCCGAGGAAAAACTCAAGCGACTCCAACAGGAACTGGGCGGACCTCACGTCCCCGAATACCGTCTGGCCGATGCGGCCAATGAAACTCAATTGCGGGCATTGTGCGACGAGGCGGGTGTCATCATTTCTACCGTCGGACCCTATGCCTTGTTTGGCGAGACGCTGGTCAGGGTTTGTGCGGAGACCGGCACTGATTATTGTGACCTGACCGGTGAAACGCAATGGATCCGGCGCATGATTGACCGATACGAAACAAAAGCCCGCGAAAGCGGCGCACGTATCGTAAACTGTTGCGGCTTTGATTCCATTCCCTCGGACCTGGGAGTGTGGTTTCTGCAGCAGCAGGCGCAGCAGCAACTGGGTACCTACTGCCGGCATGTAAAAATGCGGGTACGAAAATTCAAGGGTGGTTTTTCCGGTGGCACGGTGGCCAGCATGATGAATGTGGCCAAAGAAGCGGCGCGGGATCCGGCACTGCGACGCGAGATGGCTGACCCCTATTCCCTCTGTCCGGCCGACAACAGACCTCTGGTTCGTCAGTATAAAATTACCGCAGGCATGGATGATGATGTAAAAAGCTGGATTGCACCGTTTGTCATGGAAGCAATCAATACCCGTGTAGTCCACCGTTCCAATGCCGTGCTGGGTTATCCGTGGGGTCAGAACTTTCTTTATGATGAAGCGGTCATGACCGGCAGTGATGACAGGGGGCGCAGCCGTGCCAAACGCACTGCGCTTGGTCAGACGCTGATGATGCTGGGGTTTGCTGTGCCGCCCACGCGCTGGTTGATGAGTCGATTTCTGCCCAAACCCGGCGAAGGCCCGAGCGCGGAGATGCAGCGTACCGGTTTTTTTGACCTGGTGTTTGTGGGACACACCAGCGATAACCGGACCGTGCGCACCACGCTTTATGGTGAACGCGATCCGGGGTATGGAGCAACCGCCCGAATGCTGGGTCAGGCGGCGCTCTGTCTGCGTGACGATGTCAGCAAAGACGACAAACCGGGCGGTTTCTGGACACCTGCATCAGCGCTGGCCGAGCCGCTGATTCCGCGGCTAGAGGCGTTTGCCGGTATTCGTTTTTCGGTTGAGCCGGCAGACTGACGGACTACATCAGTTCTGCCGAGCGGAGTACCAGCTCCAGCGTATCACCGTTTATCAATTCAAACATGGTTTGATAGGTCTCGTTGTCCAGCTTGATGATGTCAACATACTGGTTGGTCGCGAGATCAAAACTGCCGCTGCAATCGGGCAGCACGCCGTCCGCATTATGTTCACCATTGGCGTTGAACTGGCGCGCAGCAAGCACTCTGACTGCGCCCGCGTCCATGGAAGTAATTTCCAGGGTCAGATCCAGACGATCCATACCTTCATACATGGCAGGCTCGCCATTCTGAAGCACGCGAATACATGAATAAATACGCCAGTTCTGAGTCCTGATCACACCTATATTATTAAGCGGAATGGACAACGACGGATCAGGTTTTGTGCCATTGAATGCCCCGATATAAATGTCATCCGGAATGTCCGGGTTGAACTGTGTGACTGCCGCCTTGAATACGGAAAGCTCACCTTGCCACCCCGAGACAGTTGTGATTACCATGTTCAGGTTTTCGCTTGCATCGGCAATATCCTTGCCGACAGACACTGACGTGTTGCCATCAATTGAAACTATCCGGGATGTGCCCGGATAACCAAACGAACCACCCGGGTCGGCAAGCGTATCCTGATACAGCAAATGTGATCCATTGGCATTGAGTTTCAGGTTGCCTGCAAAATAGGTATTGCTGCGTGTAATCTCAACGCGCTCGCCGCCCGCATAGGGTATCTGGTACAGCACCGTTTCAGTAAAGTCTGTCCTGTCCGCAAAGGCTACTCGTGCCCCGTCACCGGAGATGGCAACATAGCCGCTGCGTCCCGGAGGTAGTTCGGCAAGCACACGGAGTGTACCCCCATCAGCTGGTACCGCATACAGTATGCCGGTGCCGGTGTTGTGCAACACGACCTGATTGCCATTGGCGCTGATATCAAAAAAACCGGTGTAGGCAGAACCAATCGAACCTATGAGGGAGGTTTCGGAGCCTGTTTCTCCCCAGTCCGGATCACTCAACTCTATGGGCTGACTGCCCGGCTGCAATTTAACGCTCACCAGCTTTGGTTTGTTGGATGCCTCCTGCCATTCCACGCCGTACACGGTAGCGGTAGTTTCCATGGCAGGTTCAAATGCAAACACCGCCCGGCTGCCGTCAGTACTCATTTTTAGCGGTACGGCCGTTGCCGAGTAACCAGGCAGCGAAACCGACACAATATCGGACACCGATAACGTTGCAGTATTGATAACGGCTATTTTCAGAGTATTCGACAATCTGTCTCGTGCCTGGTTCATGCTGGTTGACGTGTAGGCAAGCGCCACCCGGCTGCCATCGCGATTGATATCGAGCGAGAAACCACCTTCCAGACTTTGCAGCACTGTGGCGTTATTAACCGAGGCCGTTGAAAATTGACCCGTGTAAAGGAGCGTGCGTTCGCCAGTGCCAAGATCGTACAGATATACCCTGGAAGCATCGTTTACACTCCAGTCTTCCTTGAGAGGATTTAACCACCCCTCAAGACTTGTATCGAAATTGCGTTCCCTGACAACGTAGACCATCTTTCGTCCATCGGCCGAAATACGAATAACAGGATTTATCCGTCGGGACTCTTCCTCGGTGTGGAAGCCCTGGATCTGCTCTGGTTCAGCTGCATTTGTTTCAGGTACTGAAAACAGCATCAAGAGCATAGACAACAAAAACGCGCTTGGAACTGACGTGCGTATTGCAGCCGGTTTGATTTGAGCCCGGCAAGAGATCGACGCGAACAGATTGGTCATGGCCATGCCTCAGTAAGACTAGGTAATTGATATGTAAGGCATGCAATAGTCATAGCCTTACAAGAATATAAGACCACACTTAAATTTGAACTGACTTGATTTTTGTCAATGAACAGGATCAAACCGAAAGCGATTCAGGGCGGTTTCCGGACACGCGCCCCGGCGCTTACAAACCCGGAATCTCAATCCCTCTGCACCTCAAAACTGAGATGGGATTCATGGCGTTGCCCAAACTCATCCACACTGTTGACGGTCAGTCTATGAACACCGACTGGCAGATCGTCGGGCAGTTCCAGTTCCCAGATATGAGCCGAGCGTTGTGGTGTGCCCATTGCCTGCGGAGTGCCCTGCAGGCGGGCCTGGGCGCGTTCCACATAGGGATCAGTGCGTACGGTGTAGCGCATGGGCAAAGCGGTCTGACCATTCAGTGATAACCAGACCTGATCCCGCACGCCACCATCAAACAGATTTACTACAACTTTGCTGCCGGCACTGATGATGCCACGGTTCAGGCTGTCACCGTCGGCATTGCTCAGCGGTGGATCAATGGTGATGCGCATGCGTTGTCCGGCGTCGGGGCCGGTCGGGAAGGGAATGAATTCAGGTACTACTTCAGTATCATCAAAGTGCAGCACATAGTAGCCGTTCGGATTGCCATCCTGCATCATGGCATCATTCACGCCACGCAGATCCTCCGGCCCGGTCTGCCAGCCGTTGCCGCGGACTTCCGCAAGTGTGTGAGCAATCCAGGGTTGGCCCTGCCAGTCGTGAGTGTGATTGATCTCCACTTTCCAGCTGTTGCTGGTATCGTGCCCCGCCATTGCGTAGACATTTTCGAAGGGCAGCAATAACTGGATCAATTGATCAAAATTGACGGTTGACGGACCTGTAGCCGGTTCGCTGCCGCTGTCATCGATTGCTTCTGATATCAAGGGTATATGGGTGGCGATGACGATCAGTTTGTTGCGGTCGACTGTTGCCAGATCCCGTTGCAACCAGTAAAGCTGATTTTCAGAAATGTAACCGCGGTAGCGGCCGCCTTCGGGCAGAGTGTTGTCGGCACCGGCATACTCGACATTATTCAGCGCTACAAAATGGACATTGCCCACACTGAATGAATAGTAGGTGGGACCAAAATGCCGTTTGTAGGTTTCGTTGGCAAAGTGGGCATCAGGTGATTCGAAATTAATATCGTGATTGCCCGGCAGATACCACTGGGGAATGCCCATCAATGCCATCATGGCTTTGTGGCGATCATAAAGGTCCAGGTTGTCGTAGACCACATCGCCTACAGTGATGCCGAACTCCACGTCATGGGGGTTGCCGATCAATGGATTGATCAGGTCTTCGCGCAGTTTGTCCTGGTCCAGGTCGGTGCGAGCCTGGGTATCTGCAAAGGCGTGGGCGTCAAACTGAATGCCGGTGTCGGGCGTGGAGATCAGTGCAAAATTGATCGCTGCCGGTAATGGTCCGGTGGGTGCTATCACTTCCCATTGCCAGTCAATCGCAGTACCGGCGATGTCTGTCGGTGTGCCATCCGGATAGTGCAGGTAGAAGAACTTCGGGATGTTGTGTTCATCAACCGGGGCCCTGAATCCACTCGGTTGACTGATAAACAGAATGTCTGCAGGTGCCAGTTGAATTTCATATTCCCCCTGCGCGTTGGTCTGCACAACCTCGCAGCCATTGCTTACTCTGACATCGGGAATGCCTGGTTCGCCGGCATCCGGCCGGCCGTTATTGTTTTCATCCAGATACACGCGGCCACGCGCCGTTTCACTGTGTGGATTGCTGGTGCCACACTGGTTGCTGATGTGCGCGGCGGGAACGTTTTCAGTTAACCAGTCTGCGTTGCAGTTTGTGGGTGCCGACACGGGGTTGCAGCGGGCATTGCCTGGGCCATCCGGTAGTTGTGCCTGATAACCGGAACCAAAGGGAGACGGTTCGGCGTAGTCGGTGCTGATATATTGTGCGCCACTCTGAAATCCCAGCTCACGGCGGGTGGTGTCGCCTGTGCGGGCCTCATGAGAAGGCACATCAGAGCGGGTGCGCACCAGATAACCTCGAGCGACATTGGCGCGAATCTGTTCGTGATCGTCAATGGCATTGTTCATCTTGATAAACGCGGCCACAGGGTGACCGGGGTTCATACTGACAAACATGGCACGATTTTCCAGATTTGGCGACTGCTGCAGATACAGGTCCCGGTGCCTGCCGGTGTTGTCCATGGCAAACAGTATTTTGCCGCGGCTTTGTGCCAACGTCGGCCAGCCCTGCGTCAGAATCGCCGCTTCCAGCGTGGCCGACTCTCCGCGGACATCATCGGGTGTCAGCACATGGTTGCGGTCAAAAACAGCCCAGATGTCCGAGTCGACATCCACCACCAGTTCCTCTGTAAAACTCGCCGGCACGGTGTATTCCAGCGGACCCCAGTTCTGACGGGCGCCATCTTTGAGTTCCAGCATGATCATGACCGGCAGATGGGTCGGATTGGCCAGCGACCAGTCGCGTACTTCAGTCAGGCAGGCACGGAGGGTCAGGCAGGTGGTGCGATAGTCAACATCCTGGGAGTGAAGTACCTTGAAACCGGGCTGCGACATGACCGCGCGCCCGGCTTCGATTTCCGGGTCGTTGATCAGCATGCCGCCTGCCGGTGTTGCGTGCAGGCCACCGTCGGGGTCGGCGAAGACATCCAGTTCAAACTGGCGCAGACCAAGCAACGCAAGTTGCTCCCGCAGCGGTCGATGTTCGTAGCTGATATCCCGTGCCCAGCCGGGACGGTATTCATCCAGCAGGTCGATCAGCTCCTGTGCCGGCCAGCGTTTGTAGCTGTTGTGTGAGCCCAGCACCTGCACCTGGTTCAGGCGCAGGCAGTCGTCAGGCGAGTCAGTTGCCGCGCAGCCGGGTTGTCCGGCTGCCTGGGAAGCGGGTAGTGTGCACGTCAACAGGAGAAGGACATGCAGTGCAAAGGTGTTTGTGATGGGTAGCAGATTGCGCATAACAGGATCCCGGAGAGTTTGCTCCTGATAGTGACCTTATGATGCAACAGCTTTGTGACAGACCGGCGAAAATCGGCGGTATATGTCCCAAAACCCGTACTACTCCTCTGCCAGCGCTTTCATGTTGCCCAGAGCGCGCTCAAATGTGGCCCGGCGCCGGGTGATATCTGCATCCCTGGCGGCCTGATCAGCCAGATTGGAGACGTCCAGTATAAGTGTATAGAGAAGTTTCGAACTGTTTGCTCCGGTGGGGCGAGCTTCCATAAAACCGTGGTAGAGATTGTAGAATTCACCCTGCACTGCGGGCTGGGCATATCCGTAAGATAGCGGTGTCTGTGCCACCATCACTTCGGTAATGCGGCCCCCGGCCAGCACACGTACGGTGCCGATGCCGCCGTCGCCGGCGCTGATGTTGCAGTCAATGCCCAGCCAGTCACTGATGGCGCAGTAGTCGCCGACCCTGGCCCACACCTGCTCGGCGGAACGGTCAATATCGATTTCCATATTGACGGTGACGTAGTCGGCGTCCGCCTGGCTCAGTCCGGATACCAGCAGCAGAGGGGCTGCCAGCCACGCAAGAAATATTTTTTTCATTATTGATTTCCTTTTTGGGGTGATAGTTCGTTAGAAACAGATGAGTGAGCATTATGCCCGAATTGTGTACTATCGACTAAAGAGTTCCTGGCAAACAATAAAAAAAGGGGATTGGTGATGAACAAAGGTTTCAGGATTGCGATCGGAGTGTGCCTGGCCGCTGCCGGGGCATGGGCAGCAGCACAATCGGGCACCGGTACACCACAGGAGTTTGAAGGCCAGACCGAACCTTTGCGGGTGGTCCATATTCTTGATGAGCCGCGTCATCGAACGGTCCATAAAGGTGACAATTTCCGGCTGCTTGATGTTCAGATCAATCCCGGTGATACCACGCTGCCGCATACCCATGACTCACCCATCCTGTATACCTTCATTTCCAATGGGCAGGGGCCGCTGAATGGTCGTCTGTCCAGCGTCACCAGTTATGTGGATGAGCCATTGACGCACCGGGTCAACAATCCCGGGCCGGGACTGTTCAGGATTATTGCGCTGGCTGGGTTTGGCCCGGCAATCCCGGACATGAATGCTGACCTGCCGCAGGGTATCAGCCAGCCAGCGGAACTGGAGAACAGCTGGTTTCGTGCCTGGCGGCTGACCCTGCCTGCCGGCTCTGAAACCGGGCCGATCCGGCACGTCAATCCGGCGTTTGCGGTACAGGTAAGCAGCGGCACGCTGACACTGACCCGCGAGGATGGCATGTCGCGCGAATTGCTGGCGCCCGGAGACTGGGCGGCAGTAACAGCGGCCCATAGCTATCGTATAGTAAATACCTCTGACCAGGCTGTGTCGGTGGTGATCAAGGAAGCACGACAGCCCGGGGCGGGTAACTGACGCCATGCTGTACTGGCTGGCGCGACTGGAAGAGACCTGGCTGAGCGTCTTCATTCGTGAAACTGGCAGCGTGTTTTTTTCCGCGCTGACGCTGCACTCGTTATCCATGGCATTTGTGGCGGGCATCAACATCATGTTGTGCCTGCGAATGCTGGGTCTGGCCAGGCGTGTGCCGTTGCCGCGCTTTTCAAGCTATCTGCCGGTGATGTGGGCAGCGGTGGCAATTGTTGCTGTATCGGGGCTGGTGTTGCTGCTGGCCTATCCTGCCAAGGGTCTGACCAATGCAGTGTTCTACCTGAAGCTTGGTGTCTTACTGGTAGCGCTGGGAATTACCTGGGGTTTTTCGCGCCGGTATATGATGCCAGCGGCAGGGGAGTATCAGACATTGCCCTGGCAGACCCGCGCCCTGGCTGTCGCCGGTTTGTTGTGCTGGTCTCTGGTGATTGGCGCGGGGCGTTTTCTGGCCTATACCCACTCCATCCTGCTGGCGTCGAGTTTCTACTGATGATTGACTGGCTGCAGAGCTTTTCTCACGCCACCGGCATCTTTGCGTTTATGCACACGCAGTGGGGATGGCCGCTGATTGAGTCAGTGCATTTTACCGGACTGTGTCTGCTGGTCGGCAGTGTGGGGCTGTTTGATCTGCGTATGCTGGGTCTGGGGCGCGGTATTGAGATGTCCGCTCTGCATCAGCTGGTGCCAGTGGGTGTGGCAGGGTTCGTATTGTCTGCGCTTTCCGGGGTGATGTTTTTGGTTACAGCGCCGGATCAGTACCTCTTTAATCCGGCTTTCCGGCTAAAAATGTTATTCATGGCGCTTGCTGGTGTAAATGTGCTGGTGTTCTACAGGTTTGCGGCCTCGCAGGTGTACAACTGTCCGGCAAACAGCGCTGCGCCGCGCCATGCCATGACGATGGCAGGCGTCTCACTGCTGTGCTGGACCCTGATCATTGTCGCGGGGCGGCTGATTACATACTTCCGGCCGCCGTATCACTGGTGTTTTTTTTGCTAGTGCCGGTGTGCTGGTAAAAGGGAGTCAGTACCAAAATGTCAGTTCGGGGGAGCCAGCTCCAGCACCACCGGGCAGTGATCCGAACCGTAGACCTCATTGAGAATTTCAGCCTGTTGCAATTGCGACGCAAGAGACGCAGATGCCAGAAAATAATCCAGGCGCCAGCCGATGTTCCTGTCACGCGCCCCGGCGCGCATGCTCCACCAGCTGTACTTGACGGTGTCAGGGTGAAAATGACGGAAGGTATCCAGATAGCCGGCATCGACCAGTCGATCCAGGCCATCGATTTCACGCTGGGTATAGCCGGGGCTTTTGTTGTAGTTCGCCTGCGGTCGGGCGATATCGATGGGCCGGTGGCAGACGTTCAGATCACCGCAAATAATGACCGGTTTGGTTTTTTCCAGTGATTTCACATGCGCCAGAAAATCCCGGTCCCAGCGCTCCCGGTATTCCAGCCGTTTAAGGCCTGCGCCGGAGTTCGGCGTATAGACGGTCACCAGGTAGAAGCCGTCAAACTCTGCGCTGATGACGCGTCCTTCCTGATCGTGCTCCTCGATACCGATGCCCAGCTGAATGGAAGCAGGGGAGTGACGACTGAAAATCGCGGTGCCGGAATAACCCGGCCGCACCGCCGAGCAGGGGGTGATGTGGTAACCGTCCAGCCCGCCGACAGCTTCCAGTACCTGATGGTCCTGGGCTTTGGTTTCCTGCAGGCAGAGCACATCAGGCCGCATTTGCTGTACCGAGTTGATGAAGTCTTTTTTTACTGCGGCGCGGATGCCGTTAACGTTCCAGGAGATCAGTCGCATAATTGGAAAACCAGAGCAAAGTGGGTTTGTTGCTGTCTGTATATACAGTATAGTAGGGGTTGGCTGTGAGGATGACAAGTTGTTGTGCCTTGAAGGTACAGTCCCTGGCCCCGAATATGCTATAAAAGCTCACTGAACTTCTTTTGATTGCAGACCCGCTTATGACCATGAACATCACCATCAATGCTGACGGCACCGAGCAGATCGCGCTGAGCAGCTACACCCGCCAGGCTTACCTGAACTACTCCATGTATGTGATTAATGACCGCGCCCTGCCGCATATCGGCGACGGCCTGAAGCCCGTGCAGCGGCGCATTGTTTACGCGATGTCGGAGCTTAGCCTGAAGTCGACGGCAAAATTCAAGAAGTCGGCGCGTACCATTGGTGATGTGATCGGTAAATTCCATCCGCATGGCGATTCGGCCTGTTACGAGGCCATGGTGCTGATGGCGCAGCCGTTCAGTTACCGTTATCCGCTGGTCGACGGACAGGGGAACTGGGGTTCGCCGGATGATCCCAAGTCGTTTGCGGCAATGCGTTATACCGAGTCGCGATTGCAGAAATATGCCGATCTGCTGCTGTCCGAGCTGGGGCAGGGCACGGTTGAGTGGCGACCGAATTTTGATGGCACCATGGATGAACCCGTGATACTGCCGGCCAGGGTGCCGAATGTACTGCTCAATGGTGGTAGCGGAATTGCGGTGGGCATGGCGACCGATATTCCGCCGCACAATATGCGCGAAATTGTCAGTGCCTGTGTCCATCTGCTGGAGGAGCCCAAAGCCACGCTGGCAGATCTGATGCTGCATGTGAAAGGCCCGGACTTTCCCACCGAGGCAGAGATCATCACGCCGGCGGCTGATCTGGAGACCATGTACCAGACCGGTCGTGGTTCACTGAAGGCGCGTGCAATCTACAGGGAAGAAGATGGCGATGTGGTGATTACTGCATTGCCGTATCAGGTATCCGGTGCCAAGGTGCTGGAGCAGATTGCTGCGCAGATGCAGAAGAAAAAACTGCCGATGGTGGTTGATCTGCGTGATGAGTCCGATCACGAGAACCCGACCCGTATTGTTATTGTGCCGCGCTCCAATCGGGTGGATGCCGACGAACTGATGCTGCATCTGTTTGCTACCACGGATCTGGAGAAGTCCTACCGGGTTAACTTCAACATGATCGGCACCAATGGGCGGCCGCAGGTGAAAAATCTGCGCAGTCTGCTGGCCGAGTGGTTGACCTTTCGTACTGAAACAGTGCGGCGCCGGCTGCAGTACCGGCTGCAAAAAGTACTGGACCGGTTGCATATCCTGGAAGGTCTGCTGGTCGCCTTTCTCAATATTGATGAAGTGATCCACATTATCCGCACTGAAGACAAACCCAAGCCGGTGCTGATGGAGCGTTTTGGGTTGGACGATGTGCAGGCCGAATCCATCCTGGAATTGAAGCTGCGGCATCTGGCCAAACTGGAAGAGATGAAGATCAGAGGTGAGCAGGACGAGCTGGCCAGAGAGCGCGAAACACTGGAAGGGCTGCTCGGGTCCGAGCGCAAATTGAAAACGCTGATCAAGAAAGAGCTGATAGCAGACGCTGAACTGTACGGCGATGACCGGCGCTCCCCGCTGGTGCAGCGCACCGAGGCACAGGCGTTCAGCGAGGTTGAACTGATTTCGTCGGAGCCGGTGACAGTAGTGCTGTCAAAGAGTGGCTGGGTGCGCTCTGCCAAAGGCCACGATGTGGATCCGGAAGCGCTGCAGTACAAGTCTGGTGACGGCTTCAGGGTTGCCGCCAGGGGCAGGAGCAATCAGTCCGCCGTGTTTATTGATTCGACCGGGCGTGCTTACAGCTTGCAGACCCATACCCTGCCGTCGGCCAGGGGGCAGGGTGAGCCGTTAACGGGACGTCTGGCGCCTCCGTCCGGCGCTGTGTTTGAGAGTGTGCTGCTGGCTGACGACAAACAACCGGTATTGATGGCCAGTGATGCGGGTTATGGCTTTGTCGCTTCGGTTGGCGATCTGCAGGGTAAAAACAAGGCAGGCAAAACGGTACTGAGTTTGCCGAAAGGCGCCAAAGTACTGCCGCCGGTGCTTATCCGGAACCCGGAGGCTGATCTGTTGGTGGCGGTCACCAATGAGGGGAGAATGCTATGCTTCCCGGTGTCTGAGCTGCCGGTTCTGGCCCGCGGCAAGGGCAACAAGATTATTGGTATTCCTTCGGGCCGGGTTGCGGATCGTCTGGAATTTGTTGTATCCATGGCGGTGGTGCCGGTTGACGGTGCGGTAACGGTCTATGCCGGCCGCCGGCACCTGACGCTCAAGGCCGGCGATCTGGCGCACTATCATGGGGATCGGGGGCGCCGGGGCAACAAGCTGCCTAGAGGGTTTCAGAATGTTGATCGGGTAGAACCTGTTGATCGAGCGGATCGGTCAGATCAAGGCTGATTTCTTCCTCCTGAAACAGCCCGAACTCCATATGGTCACTGGGCTCCTGCAGACAGTTGCCCTGCACAAAATTGACATTGGCCTGCCACAGCAGAGGCAGCAGCTCTATGTCCTCAATCATGGGGGCAATAACACGCACGCCCTGGGCCTGCAGGGAACTGACCACTTCCTGCAATTGGGTGCGCTGCTGCACATCCAGGTCGATGTGTTGTATCAGCGAGCGGTCCAGTTTGACAAAGTCGGCAGGGAACTGCCCCAGCATCCTGATTGGATCAAGGCTGCAGCCGAAATGGGTCAGGGACAGCACGAATCCCAGATCCCGTATTTTCTGACAGAATGTTCTGGCCTCGTCAGGCGCGCTCATGATGTCGATTTCACTGATCTGCATGATGAGCTGCCGCGGACTTTGCTGCTGGCGCTGAAGCTCCTGGGCCAACCAGACCGGCAGGGTCTGGCTGAGCAGTGAGTTGGCGGTCAGATTGATGGTCAGGCGAAGGTCGTCCCTGTTCTGACTGGTGAGCACCCGCAGGGCGTGAGAAATGACATACCGATCCAGTCGTTCACCAAGGCCATGCTGATTGGCAGCGTCAAGAAATTCGGCCGGATATATCAGTCGGTCAGCTACCGGTACCCTGCATCTGACTTCGTAGTATTCGCGCATGTCCGCCTTGAGGCTGATGGTTGGCTGATAGACCAGCAACAAATTTTCATCCTTCAATGCCTGACGCAGCGGTTCCAGTGAGTTGGCCAGTGTTGCAGTCCCGCTGTCTCCGTTTTGCCTGACACTCTGATGGCGGCGTACCGCCTGATGCTGGCGCGCCCGGATCAGTATGGTGTCCGCGTCGGGCGCTTCATCTGTGATCATGGCGGCACCAATCTGAAAACCGAGTGACATGCCGGCCGGCGCCATTGCCTGCATTGCGGTTTGCAGCGTGTCCAGTTTGCCGAGCATCGTCTGACAACTTTCTGTGTCTGCATCGGGCAGCAGTACTACAAAATCACCGCTGTCGAGTCGACCCAGAGCAGTCTGTGGCGGACACCTGGCCTTGAGAACAGTTGCAATATCACGTAGCAGCAGATGCATGTCGGTTTTGCCCAGTACAACGGCAATTTCTGCCAGTTGTGGCGAGCTCAGCATGATCAGGGCGCTTGGTCGCTGCTGATAGACGGCGATGCTGATGGCCTGATTGACCGCACGGAAAAATCCGGCCTCATTCAACAGACCGCTCTGCAGATCCTTGCTCAGAGCCTCACGCACAGCGTTGTTTTGAGCAGCATTGCCATGGGCGGCCTGCACTATCAACTGCAGACTCTGCTCACCATTGATGCTGACTGCGGCGCTGTCCATGGCTGCAACGACGTCGGTACCATCCCGCCTGACAGCGGTAAATTCACAGCGCTGTATGCCATTGTTGAACGGCTGGCGCAGAAACTGACGCACGCGGTCTGCATCTTCCTCGGCGACCAGATCCAGAAATGGCACGGCATAGATGTCCGGCAGTGCGCGGAAGCCGAAAAACTCCAGCCAGGCCGGGTTGGCGTACTGATGCAGTCCGTCCTGCAGGGTAGCGATGGCATCTGTGGTGTTGTCCACAAACAGCTGCAGGCGTTGATTCAGTTCCCGCACGCTGCCGGCGGCGCGACGCGCTTCACGTCGCTGACTCAGTTGCAGCAGTTCGCGTTTTATCTGATAAACAAATTGCACCTGTCCGGCTGCCGAATCCAGCTGTGACTCGCTGATCAGCGCAGCAGCACCCAGACCGAGCAGGGGAAGCCAGCGGGCAGTTGCACGGCAAATCAGCAAGCAGGGGATATCGCGTCGGGACGACTGCAGTTGTCGCAGCAATGCTTCGTTCGCCTGACCGGGAGCATCGGCAAACAGGATGATCAGATCGTGGGTTTCACCACCCGGCACTTCGTCCGGCAGGTGATCGCCCTCGAACTCTCTGGCATTGATATCAAGGCCGGCCCGCCGTAACAGGCCGGTCAGTGCTTCAATCTTGCCATTGCTGCCGTGGTTGACCAGTATCTGGTACGACTGTGCATTGTTCATAGATTTATTCTAGACCGCTTTTGGACGGTTCGCCGGGAATTTCCCTGACCAGTTTCGGGACCAGGTACCCGGGGACACGCGCCCGCATTTCATCCATTAATTGTCCGGCGGCGGAGTCAGATACTGCAAAATGTGCCACCCCCTGCACCTTGTCCAGCATGTGCAGATAGTATGGCAGTACACCTGCAGCAAACAGCCGCTCACTTAAACTGACCAGTGCATCCGCGCTGTCGTTGACGCCGCGCAGTAACACACTCTGGTTCAGCAGCGTCACATTGGCCGCCTTGAGCCTGTGCATTGCTGCAACCACCTTCTCATCAATCTCATTCGCGTGGTTGACGTGAACAACCATCACTTTTTGCAGGCGGGTTTCCGCCAGCCAGCCCAGCAGGGCATTATCCACCCGCTCGGGAATCATCACCGGCGTGCGGGTATGTATACGTAGTCGGCCGATGTGCGGTATTTCTGAAATACGATTTGTCAGCCAGGCCAGATATTTGTCGCTGGCCGCCAGGGGATCGCCCCCACTGTAGATGACTTCGCGTATCTGCGGCTGTGTCTGTAGCCACTGCAGGCTCTGCTCCCAGCTCGTTTTGCCCGGCACCTTGGCATCGTAGGGGAAGTGACGGCGAAAGCAGTAGCGGCAATGGACAGCGCAGTGCGGGGCGGCCAGCACCAGCACCCGCCCCTGGTATTTGTGAAGAATGCCCGCTTGCGGGTTAAAATCGGCCTCCGAAAGTGGATCGAGGGAGTATCCGGGGGTATCATCGACCTCCCTGCCGATGGGCAATACCTGTGCCAGCAGCGGATCCGCAGGATCTGCCGGCTGCATTCTGGCCACAAAGGCGCGAGGTACCTTGAGCGGAAAACTGCTCAGCACATCCGCAGGAATATCAAACTGTGAGGTATCCAGTTTGAGTATCCGCAGAAGTTCGGTGGGGTCTGTAATCAGATCTGACAGCTGTTGTTGCCAGGATCCGGCTGTAGAGGTGATCAACATGGCGCGCGGCAATCCGGGGTTTGGGTCTTGAAACAGTAAGCAGTCATGGTAAACCGGAGGCGACAGCTTACAGAAGCAATATTTATTGAGAGGCAATGCATGGCAACTTTTTCTACCAACGAATTCAAGCCGGGACTGAAGGTGCTGCTGGACGGCGAACCCTGCTCCATTCTGGAGAACGACTACGTCAAGCCGGGCAAGGGGCAGGCATTCAACCGGGTAAAGATGCGCAATCTGCTGAACGGCCGGGTCTGGGAGCGAACCTTCAAATCGGGGGAATCCCTGGAGGGAGCGGATGTCATGGAAACTGACATGAGCTATCTGTATACCGATGGTGAGTTCTGGCATTTCATGAAAACCGACGGCAGCTTTGAGCAGTTTGCCGCCGACCGGGCAGCGATGGCGGATGCGATAAATTGGCTGAAAGAAGAAGAAACCTATGTGGTGACGCTCTACAACGGCAGCCCGATCAATGTCACAGCGCCCAACTTTGTGGAGATTGAAGTCACTGAAACGGATCCGGGCCTGAAAGGTGATACGGCGCAGGGCGGCAGCAAACCCGCAACGCTGGCTTCAGGCGCCGTGGTCAAGGTGCCGCTGTTTGTCAATATTGGTGACGTGCTGAGAGTTGACACCCGCACGGGTGAGTATCAGAACCGGGTGCGCTGATTCTATGCGCGCCGATTGGCAGCCATCGGCTCCGCTGGAGAACTTGCGTCAACGTGCATCGCTGCTGGCGCAGGTAAGGGCGTTTTTTGCCGAACGTGGTGTGCTTGAGGTGGAAACGCCACTGCTGTGTCAGGCAACAGTGACAGATTTGCATCTGGATTCCCTGCTTGTGGAGATGGGGAGCCGGAACCAGAAGGGCCAGCGACGCTTTCTGCAGACCTCGCCGGAATTTGCCATGAAACGCCTGCTGGCGGCAGGCAGCGGCCCCATCTATCAGCTGTGCAAGGCTTTCCGCCGCGATGAATCGGGCAGCCGGCATAATCCGGAGTTCAGCATGTTGGAGTGGTATCGCCCGGGCTTGGATGAAGTGCAGCTGATGGATGAGGTTGAATCCCTGCTGCGCGCCTGTTTGCCGGGTGATTTACTGCCGGCAGATCGTTTTGTTCGCGTCACCTATCGCGAGCTGTTTCAGCAGTATCTGGATCTGGATCCCTTCGTCACCGCTAGCGATGAACTGATCCACCGTGCATGCCTGATCGCCGGCGCCAATATCAGTGCCATGCAGCTGTCGCGAAACGGTGCGCTGGATCTGCTGATGTCTCATGCAATAGAGCCGCAGCTGCAGTCGCCGGTGTTTGTCACACAGTTCCCCGCCAGCCAGGCTGCACTGGCGCGTGTGGTGCCGGATGCCGAAGGCACTGACGTTGCTCAGCGGTTTGAGCTGTTTGTCAGAGGCATGGAGATTGCCAATGGTTATCATGAACTGACTGACGCACAGGAGCAGTCACGGCGTTTTGCCGAAGACAATGTCCGCCGCGCCCGGGTCGGGTTGCCGGTCCATCCGGTTGATGAGCGACTGCTGGCGGCAATGAGATCGGGCTTGCCTGACTGCGCAGGTGTGGCACTGGGATTTGACCGGCTGATGATGCTGGCCGTGAATACTGCACGGATTGCTGATGTGATCAGTTTTACCGCAGACCATGCATAAGCAATTTTCGCATGATAGGCTTGACAGAAACCAACTCTGGAAATATGCAGTGAGTTTTATATGACCTCTTTTGATGGGGACCAGCTGGTCCTGCGCCTGCGCGAAATCCGCAATGCCCGTAACCGGTTGCTGGTCTGTTTTCTGACCTTTCCCATTTATGTGATTGCAGTGACCCGATTGCTGGGCAATGGTCAGGATATAACCTGGCTGATGCTGGCCTACATGGCGCTGTATGCAGGTTTTGGTATTGCCATGTCAGTGAAACGCTGCCCGCGTTGCCATGAACAGTTTTTTGTGAAAAAGTACTTCCTCAACCCGTTTCGCCGCGATTGTGCGCATTGCGGGCTGTCGTGTGCGCGTCACACCAATATTGAACAATAACGAGTCCACAGACCATTTTATAACAGGGAAAAATCATGATTGGATACGTCACTCTTGGTACCAACAACATGCAGCGTGCTGCTGAATTTTACGATGCGCTGCTGGCTGAACTGGGCGGCAAACGTTTCATGGAGATGGATCGTTTTATCGCCTGGGGCAGCCAACCGAACCAGCCGATGATCTCAATTGCCATGCCATTTGACGGCAATGATGCGTGTGTCGGAAACGGCGTTATGGTGGCGCTGGCCGCTGACAGTCCGGCCACCGTCGACCGCGTTTATAAAAAGGCGCTGGAACTGGGCAGCCAGGACGAAGGGCCTGCCGGCCCGCGTGGTGATTCCGGTTTCTACGCAGGGTACTTTCGTGACCTGGACGGCAACAAGCTGGCCGTGTTCTGCATGAGTCAGGCCGCCGCCTGACCCTGATCGTTACTCTGACAGCCAGCCAAGAATCCGCGCTATCCGGTCATTGATCGGATAGCCGCCGGATGTCCAGCCCAGCCTGACAACCACGGTTTCTTCAGACGGGATGACGGTAAGTGATTGCTGCCGGTTGCCTTGTGCCGCATAGGCATCCACGGGCACATCCGGCCAGCGCAGTTCTGCGTTGCCCTGATTCAGCCACCACTGATAACCATATGCGCGATTGTTGCGTGAACGATTGGGCGTGACGGAGCGTTCTACCCAGTCTTCACTGACGATGCGCTTGCCGTTCAGTACACCCCTGTCCAGCATCATTTGGCCGATCCGGGCCCAGTCGCGCGCCGAGGCATAAAGATAAGAGCTGCCGACCAGCACGCCGGACGCATCAGGTTCAAATACTGCGTGTTGAAAGCTCAGAGGTACGGCAATCTGGCGGCGGTAGTCGTCCATGCTGCTGGCCAGGGTGCCGCCGGTGCGCTCATAGTAGAGTCTGGCGAGCAGATTGGCGGTACCGGAGCTGTAGTTGAACTGGCTGCCGGGTGTGCTGCGCAACGGTCTGTCCATGGCGTAGCCGGATGCAGAAGGTTCAGTGAACAGCATGCTGGTGGCATCGTCGCCAGGGTTGTACTGTTCGGAGAAATCAAGTCCGTCGGTCATGGTCAGCAGATGTTCAATACTGATTGCAGCGCGCTCGTCATTGGCCCAGGCATCAAAAACCGGTGATTCTGCAGTGTTCAACAGTCCCCGATATTCAAGGTTGCCCAGCATGACGGCCGTCAGGCTTTTTGCCATGGACCAGCCCAGCAGCGGCACATCTGGCCCTGCACCCTGAGCATAACTTTCGGCAACGATACTGCCATTGTGCACAACCAGCAGCGCGCGGGTATTCAGCCCTGCCGTATTATCTTCACGGACCATTGCATCGAGTGAGGACTGCAGTGAGGAGTCGATGGTTTCTACCCGCGTGCCGTGCGGCCAGTGGCTTGTGAGAACCGGCATGGGGAACGCGGAGAATGTGCTGCGCTGCTCATGTCCGGGGTAGTCCACATAACAGCCGATGCCATCCACATGACTGGCAGTTGCTGGCGCCATCCCGAAAAAGGTGGTGCTGACTGAACGTTGTTCGTCGTCATAGGAAACGCTGAGATAGTCGAGGATGGGCGAATACTGCACCAGGTCGTCAAAGGCCTGGGAATCGGAGAATCCACTGACATATCGCGAGCTGCAAAGCAGCTTGGCACCAATACCGGTCGCGACCCCGGGCGCACTGGCCAGGTAGGAAGGCGTGATATTGTTGGCAGCCGCAAACGCAATGGCAACAACCACCAGCAGTGTGATCGTTAGTTTTTTGACAGGGATTCTTTTCATGGGTTATGCCAGTAAAAATGAGAAGACGCTCACGATTATGACATAAAAAAATTGGCAGCACCCAACCCGTTCCACTAGACTCATATGACAGATTGAAGAATAAGCAGTAAATAAAAGCACCAGGACGAATGTTCGAATGGAGCCACGATGTTGCCGACACGGAGCTGTCACAACCTGATTGAACTGCTTGAAACAGCGGCACTTGAGCAACCGCTGTTCCCGCTGTACAACTTCCTTGATAATAAGCTGATGAACGCGCATTCGATCAGCTGCGCACAGCTGCATGCCGATGCCCGCAGAATTGCCGCTGGATTGCAGACAGCCCTGAGCGAACAACGCACAATAGTGCTACTGTATTCCGCCGCCAGCCCGGCAGATTTCACCAAGGCGTTTTTTGGTATTCTGCTCGCCGGCTGCACACCGCTGCCATTGCGCATGACGGGGGATGTTGTCAGGAAAGAATTGCCGGAACTCTGCGCAGCGCTGGATGTTCAGGTAGTGCTGGGTCCGGATGACCTGGTGAAAAAAATGTCCGCTTATCCCGGTCCGGCGTTGTCAGCCCTGCCGGTGCCGCCGTTGCTGATGTCGCCGGACGGCATGCCAGACAGCAACGTCTGGGCCAGGCCTGTTGTCACATCGCACACATGTGCATTGGCAAGGCAGAACACCCAGACGCAGGTGCCCGGATTCGTGGGGTTTTCTCATGCCCGGATTCTGGATTGTCTGCAGCGACTGGCGGATGACATGGACGTGGGTGCTGGTGACAGATTCCTGGGCTGGCAGGAGGCGGATACGATGACAGGGCTGGTCCTGCAGATGTTGTTGCCGCTGTATACCCTGAGCCAGAGTTATATGCTGGACCCGGCACAGGTACGGCGCACTCCGTCCATCTGGTACAAGGCCATAAACCGGTATCAGTGCACCATCAGCGGAGGTCCGGACTATGTCCTGGCATCCTTTGCTGCCCGTGTCGGTGGTCATGAGTCAATTCCGGATCTGTCCTGCTGGCGCATTGTTCATGTGGGGGGCGGCATGTTCAATGCGTCCGGAATCCGTCGTTTTGTTGACAGCCTGCGCCATCGTGGGCTTTCTGAACAGGCGCTGTATTGCCATTACATATCAGACCGGTCTGTCTATCTGGTTTCCGGTGTGCGCGGTCTGGCAACAATAACCCTGAATGCTGTTGAGTATGTCTGTGCAGGGTATCTGAAGGATCTTGAAGATGCCGGGCGCATCAGTGTCTGTGGTGAAGGCGAGGTGCTGCTGCCGCCGGATTGTGCAGGCACGATAATGCGCACCATCCATAAGGATGACGAGTTGTCCGCTGCCCGGGCTTTGGAATTGGCTCCGGCGCAGATCACCGGCGATCTGGCCGGTGCATCAGGCGATAAATTTTATCTGCTGGGCAGGCAGGAAAACCAGTTTGATATTAACGGTAGTCGTGTGCAGGCTGAGTTTATTGAAGCGGCGATATTGCAGCGTTATTGCGGGCTTGGCATCAGTCGCTGTGTGGCAGACTACAATGCGCCGGCGGACGAACTGGTTGTGCTGGCAGAGTGTGTATGGCGCAAACCGGCAGAAGCCTGGAGCGGCGTTGTGACGGACATTATCGCTGAACTGGGGCAGCTAGTGACCGTGGCCAAGATCCGCGTACTGCTGTTGCGTCCATTCAGTCTGCCGGTAACCGATCAGGGGGTCATTCAGCGCGCGCTTTGTCGTGATCTGATCAGCAGCGGTGAGATAATGACCCGGTTGCAACCGGTCAGAGGGAAAAAACTGAAAACAGATAAACCACATTCCGATTTGCAGGGAGGCAGGGAATAACTGATGACGATTACGAACATGGACAATGTAGTGGTGCATATCGTCGGAGAATGCATTGACCATTTACCACACAGACAGGATATCAACAGCGATACGCGGATTTCTGATCTGCTGGTGGATTCGCTGCGCATGGTACAGATTGTATTTGAGCTGGAAACAACGTTCGGGATTGAGTTGCCTGAACACGCCCTTTTTCAGATTGACACTGTGGGTGACCTGATCGATCTGGTCAGACTGGTGACACATGCGAGGATGGGGGGTACTCCCGGGCGCCGAATATTGCCGTCCCCACCCGGATCATGGTTGAACCCTCGGCGATAGCTGCCGGAAAATCATCACTCATGCCAATCGAAAGTGTATCCATGGTTGGAAACTGTTCCTGCAGCTGCACAAACAGGTCGTGCAGTGGTCTGAATGTCGCCCGTTGAGCCTGGATATCATCACAGGGTGCGGGGATGGCCATCAGGCCTCTGAGCTTAAGGTGCGGCATCTGTTGTGATATTTGTCTACACAGCGCTTCAGCATCCCTGATGTCTACGCCGGCCTTGGTGTCCTCATGGGACAGGTTTACCTGCACACAGACATTCAGAGGCGACAGCCGGTCAGGACGTTGATCATTGAGTCGCTGAGCAATTTTGAGCCGGTCGACACTGTGCACCCAGTCAAAGGCACCGGCAATGTCCCGGGTCTTGTTGGATTGAATGGGTCCGATAAAGTGCCAGGTGATATCCGGTGTACTGGTGCCGGGCGCGGAAAGTTCAGCAATCTTGTCCAGCGCCTCCTGCACATAATTTTCGCCAAAGTGCCTGGCCCCTGCAGCGTAGGCTTCCCGCAGCCTGTCTGATGGATGGGTTTTGCTGACGGACAGCAACAGCACGCTTTGTGGTTCACGTCCCGATTGTATTGCAGCGTCATTGATCTGGTTGATCAAGGTGCGGTAGTTTTCTGCTATGCTGGCGTTCTTCATGGGAAAAAGTATAACGTTGTACTTGTTTGACTGAAACCATCTTTTAGGGCGAGATTCATGGACATTACAAAACTGCTGACCTTTGCTGTAAAAAACGGTGCGTCTGACCTGCATCTGACCGCGGGTATGCCCCCGATGATTCGTGTCGACGGGGACATGCGCAAGATTGATCTGCCGGTTATGGATCACAAAACGGTTCATGGACTGATCTATGAGATCATGTCAGACAAGCAGCGCAAGGACTACGAGGAGTTCATGGAAACAGACTTCTCGTTTGAAATAGGTGAGCTGGCCAGATTCCGGGTGAACGCCTTTAATCAGAACCGCGGCGCTGCTGCAGTGTTCCGCACAATTCCGGCCACAGTATTGACCATGCGACAGTTGAACATGGGCAAGGTGTTTGAATCGATAGCAGCATTCCCGCGCGGACTGGTGGTGGTAACCGGCCCTACCGGTTCCGGCAAGAGCACAACGCTGGCAGCGATGATAGATTTCATCAACGAAACACGCTACGAGCATATCCTGACCATTGAGGACCCGATCGAGTTTGTTCATCAAAGCAAAAAATGCCTGGTGAACCAGCGCGAAGTGCATCGCGACACCCTCGGGTTCAATGAAGCCCTGCGGTCAGCTTTGCGTGAAGATCCGGACATTATCCTGGTCGGTGAGCTCAGGGATCTGGAGACCATTCGTCTTGCGCTGACTGCTGCAGAAACCGGGCACCTGGTCTTTGCGACGTTGCATACAACATCGGCAGCCAAGACCATTGACCGGATGATTGACGTATTTCCGGCCGGCGAAAAAAGTATGGTGAGATCCATGCTGTCGGAGTCCCTGCAGGCGGTCATTTCCCAGGCCCTGCTGAAAAAGGTGGGAGGTGGCAGGGTGGCAGCGCACGAAATCATGATGGGGACACCCGCCATTCGTAACCTGATTCGTGAAGACAAGGTGGCGCAGATGTACTCTGCCATCCAGACCGGTGCCAATACCGGTATGCGCACTCTGGACCAGCACCTGAAAGAACTGGTGCAGGCCGAGTTGGTCACCCGCGAGGATGCGCGCCTGAAAGCCAAGATGCCGGATGCATTTATATGATGTGACTGGACCGCCCGGTGGCTGGCAATTCTGCCAGCCGGGGCCTGGGCCGGGGGTAGGGCGGGTCTGGGTCTGGGTGTGAGGCCCGGGTGTGGAGTCGGGCTGCATCAGCGCAGCCAGCGGCCCGGAGACTGCGTTGTAAACTGCTGTCTTTGTATAGGCGCCTCACATCCCGCAAGCCTCTGTTCGCGACCCAGTATCAGCCATCGGGCGCGGTGAGCCACGCCCATGACCGGCGCGGAATCAGCACGAAAACAGGTCAGCTCCAGATTGTCGGGTACCAGCAGGTACCGATTACTGCCTTCCTCCTGCCAGCGCCACGCGTTGCGTTCCTGCTCGGCAGGATCTGCCAGGTAACTGAAATGTGTGACGTCCAGCCGTGAGAACAAAATAAACTGTTCCTTGAAAGCAATCAGCCCCAGTTGTGAATCTACCGGTAAAAAATCTTCCGTGTTTGCCAGCACATCCCTGGGTGTTCTGATCGGTTCAAGTGCCATGTATCCCAGGCTGGAGTACAGAACAAAACTGATCATCAGAGCCACAAACAGTCTGGCATCAGCGGCGCTGCGCCAAAACAGGATCAGGCTGGCAATCCAGGTGAGGGCGGCTGAAAAAATGAAAGCAGTGATCAGTGAAAGATTGTCAGGATCATTGTTGTAATCACTCAGCCGGTCCATCAGTAACGGGTGATCCAGCCAGACCATGATCATCACTGCAGCAAGAGTTGCGGCCAGCAGCAAATGAACAGCTGTCAGGGCTATCGACAGCCAGCGCACGCTGCGCCAGTCGCTTACTGCAGTGGCCAGCACAAGCGCAAACACTGGCAGTGCGGGAAGTATGTAGACACCGCGTTTACCTGGGCTGGCACTAAAAAACAGAATGACCAGAACCACCCAGACAAACCAGGTCATAAGCAGCGGCCGGGTTTTCAGGTTTTCTGCCACTTCACGCCATCTGGCGATGGCGATCAGGGGCAAGGGAAACCACAGCACCGGGATGACGTTGGACACGAAATAGTGCCAGGGGTTGAGGTGTGTCCAGGTATCGGTATATCGTTCTGCGGTCTGTTTTAGCAGGATATTGTCACGGTATGCATATGCCGCAGCGGTGTCCAGTTGATCGACATGCATCAACATCGGCACTATCCAGGCAGCAACAACCAGCAGCATGACCAGCGGGCCCGCCGCACAGCGCCAGCTGAGAGACGGACCAAAATCGTGGCGTTTGTTCAGTGCCAGCAGCCCTATCGGAATCAGCATCAGCAGCGGCAGAAACCCGACGCCCTTGGTGATGATGCCGAGGCCCATAAAACCCCAGGCAGTAAAATACAGCCCCCAGTTCGGTCTCTCAAAAAAATGCCGTGAAAGTCCGTAGCAGCCAACAGTCACCCAGCAGGCGATCATCGCATCAATCTGGGCGCTCTTGGCCTGAATCAGAAACTGGGGAGCGAATAACAGCAGTATGACGGCCAGGGCGCCAGTCTGCGCATTGCGAAACCGGCGTCCCAGATCAAATACCAGTGCTGCAGTAATCAGCGCGCAGAGCGCACTGGGGAGCAGGAACGCCACGCGCAGGTTGCCCGTGATTTTGTAGAACAGCGCTATGGTCCACATAAAAACCGGCGGTTTGTCGGGGTAGAATTCGCCGCCACGACGCGGAATCAGCCATTGTCCGCTGTCGACCATTTCGCGTGCTATTTCGGCGAACCGTGGCTCATCCGCGGGCCAGGGTGATCTCAGGCCCAGACCCCAGAAGATGACAAGCGCTGCCAGCCCCATGACCAGCCAGAAAAGCTGTCGTTCAGAGAGTCGATTGGCCCACGCGACAGCACGATCCGGCAGTGTTGATAGGTGCATTGATAGGTGCAATAACAGGTGCATTGGTGGCCTCAGGTCTTTTCCGCAACTGAACGCATCATGGTGTGCCAACGCTGGCTGCGGTACAGGGTGACGCCGATCAGCGCAGATATTGCGAATATGGAGACACCCATTGCCAGCAGGGGGCCACTGGCAAAACCGATGCCTGCGCCGGCCAGTGAAAACACCAGCATCTGGGGAATGTAGCCAAGTGCACTGCCGCCAAGAAAAGGGCTCATGCGGATATCAGATGCGCCGGCCAGCATATTGGTCACCAGGTTACTGCCCACCGGAATCAGCCGCAGGATCATGATTTTCAGGAAGGTGTTTTTTTGTACGGTGCGTTGCATGGCGCTGATCTGTGATGTCATGTGCATCAGCAGCATGGGGCGTAGCAGGGATCGGGTGGTGAGATAACACAGTGCAGCGCCCGCAGTGCAAATGGCTGTTGAAACGATTGTGCCCTGTGCCGGGCCCAGTGCAAAACCGGCCGCAAACGCCAGCAATTGACGTGGAGCGCCAAGCGCGCAATACACAACGCCCGCCAACAGGATCAACATCAGACCGGGGGTGTCATGACCTTGGGCGTATTGAGACAGTGTCTGCTGACTGGTGGCGATATCAACCCAGCCAAATTGAATGGTGCTGTATCCGGCAATCGCGAGGAGCGCAAACAGTCCGACTTTCAGCCAGTGCCCCATTATTGCAGGGGTGCCTTGTAGTCGTGATGTTCAGTGGTTTCTGCAGTGCGGCAACGGTGCAAAAGCCACATGACCCCGAACAGGTCCAATAACCCGGCTCCGGCGCGGTTCCAGGCGGTATACTTGGATACGCCCCGGGTACGTTCGCGATGACGGGTTTCCACGACCAGGATTCTGCCATCAATGCCTTTTACCAGGGCGGGGATAAAGCGGTGACCGTGATCGAACCATGGCAGTTTGAGAAAGGTGCTGCGGGGGAAAAGCTTTAATCCACAGCCGCTGTCAGGCACGCCGTCATGCAGAAATGCATTGCGTATCCGGTTTGCCCACCGGGACTGCAGACGTTTCCAGGCAGTATCACGGCGTGCCTTGCGATAACCGGCGATACAAAAATCAACAGCACTGATTGTTGGTACCAGATCGAGTAATACCGGAATATCGGCAGGGTCATTCTGGCCATCCCCATCCATTGTCACGATCAGCCGGCCACGGGCATTGCGAATGCCTGTCTGCAGCGCAGCGCTTTGCCCGGAATTGTGCTGATGGCGCAGCGTATGAAGTTTGACACCCCGTGACCGGGCCGCCGCGACAGCCGCACCAAGCGTGTCATCCCGGCTGCCATCGTCCACCAGCACAATTTCAAACTCACACAGGCCATGTAAGGCCTGATGAATTTCGCAGATCAGCTTGCTGATGTTTTCCTGCTCATCCTGGGCAGGAATCACAACGGAGACTTCGATGTTGGGCATGATGACGGCTGGCCTGGGTGAGTGTTACACAAGGCACAGCATACAGACTGAATCTTAAAGAACTATTAAGGGTGCGGCGGTTGTCAGCGCTGGTCGGATTTGAGCTGGTCCAGCTTGTCATTGAGCTCGCGTATCAGATGCAACATCTCCTCGCGCTCAGCGTGCGCACGTGCTTCCTTCTCGTCCCGACGGATGTTTTCCTCTTCGTAGTGTTGCTCCTGCATGGTGCTGACGATAATACCAATAAACAGATTCAGCACAACAAATGCGGTGATCAGTACAAAAAAGATGAAATAGATCCAGGCATAGGGGAATACTTCCATGACCGGGCGGGATATGCCCATGGACCAGCTTTCGAGTGTCATGACCTGAAACAGGGTATAGAGGGTGCGCCCCAGGGTGCCGAAGGTCTCCGGAAAAGATGCGGCAAACAGCTGTGTTCCCATCACACCAAAAATGTAAAACACCATGGCCAGCAGGAACAGAATCCAGCCTATGCTGGGGATGGCCCGCAGCAGCGACTCGATTATCCGCCGCAGCCGGTCAATTTTTGTCAGCAGGCGCAACACTCGCAGAATCCGCAGTGCCCGCAAAATGGCAAAGGGGCCGGTTGCAGGCATGAGTGCAATACCAACAATGACAAAATCAAACACGTTCCAGCCATTGCGGAAAAAGCGTGGTCCGTGCGCATAGAGTTTGATCAGGATCTCGACAACAAATACCGCCAGCACAATCTGCTCAATCAACTTGAGCGGCCCGCCGGCGAGCCGCATTACAGTTGTGGAGGTCTCCAGTCCCAGCGTGATCGCATTAAAAATGATCACACCGATAATGAAGTTCTGGATCGGTGAGCTTTCGATCCACTGCGCCACACGTTGCCGGAAGGACAGGCCCATTTTATTATCCGGTATAACTTTCGATGGCCGGGCAGGCGCAGAACAGATTGCGATCACCATAGACATTGTCGATGCGATTGACTGAAGGCCAGAACTTGTTGTCCTGCAGTGAGGCTACCGGAAAGGCAGCTTCCTGTTTGGAGTAAGGCCGGTCCCAGCTGTCGTCCATGATGTCCGCCAGCGTATGTGGCGCGTGACACAGCATGTTGTTTTCTGCATCCAGTTCGCCTGCTTCCACCCGGGCTATTTCCCGGCGGATACAGATCATCGCCTCGATAAAGCGATCCAGCTCTTCGCGTGGTTCACTTTCGGTAGGCTCAATCATCAGTGTGCCGGGCACCGGGAACGACATGGTGGGCGCATGAAAGCCGTAATCCATCAGACGTTTGGCAACGTCTTCCTCGGTGATGCCGGTGGCTGCCTTGAGCGGGCGCAGGTCGATAATGCATTCGTGTGCGACCCGGCCATTACTGCCGGTATAAAGCACCGGGAAATGACCTTCCAGACGCCTGGCGATGTAGTTGGCGCTGAGAATCGCAACCTGGGTTGCTTTCAGCAGTCCTGATGCGCCCATCATGGCAATGTACATCCAGGAAATAGGCAGAATGCTGGAGCTTCCCCATGGCGCTGCCGAGACTGCGCCACTGTCTGCCAGCGGGCCTTCCAGCCTGACAACAGAATGGTTGGCGACAAAAGGTATCAGGTGCTTTTTTATGCCGATCGGTCCCATGCCGGGGCCGCCACCACCATGCGGGATGCAGAACGTCTTGTGCAGATTGACATGTGATACATCTGCGCCGATGTCGCCGGGACGTGATACCCCGACCTGTGCATTCAGGTTGGCACCATCCATGTACACCTGGCCACCGTGATCGTGAATGATCTGGCAGATTTCTTTGACTGACTCTTCAAATACGCCATGAGTGGACGGATAGGTAATCATCAGTGCCGCCAGAGATTCTTTGTACTGTCCGGCCTTGGCGCGCAGATCCGCGACATCAATATTGCCCTTGTCATCACAGGCAACCACCACAACTTTCATGCTCAGCATCTGCGCGCTGGCGGGGTTGGTGCCGTGCGCGGAGCTGGGGATCAGGCATACGTTGCGCTGCTGCTGACCGGTGCTGTCCAGATAGCGGCGGATAGCCAGCAGGCCCGCGTATTCACCCTGCGCACCGGAGTTGGGCTGCATGCTGACGGCGTCAAAGCCACAGATCTCGGCAAGCATGTCTTCCAGCTGGGAAATCATTTGCAGATATCCGCTGACCTGTTCGCGTGGCACAAAGGGGTGCGGCTTGCTGAATTCAGGCCAGGTGACCGGCATCATTTCTGCCGTGGCATTGAGTTTCATGGTGCAGGAGCCGAGCGGGATCATCGCATGCGTCAGTGACAGGTCGCGGTTTTCCAGCCGCTTCATGTAACGCAGCATGTCGGTTTCGTTGTGGTAACGATTGAAGACCGGATGCTGCAGGAAAGCTGACTTGCGCTGCATACCGGGCGGAATGCCCGCAACTGACGTGTCAGCGCCGGCAGCATCTATCCCGGCGTCCAGTTCAGCGTCGATGGCGCCAATGCTCAGCACACTCGCAGCGTCGCCGAGTATGACCTGCCAGAGTGTTTCCACCTCGGCTGCCGTGCTGCACTCATCCAGGCTGATGCCCAGCGTGTCGGGATCGGTATCGCGTAAATTGATGGCGTGTGCGGCGGCGCGCGTCAATGCAGCGGCTCGCTGTTCCGAACTGAGGGGCACCGTGATGGTGTCGAAAAATGTGTTGTTGGTGTTCAGTCCCTGCTGGCGCAGTCCGGCAGCCAGAATGCGGGTCAGCCGGTGGATGCGCAGCGCAATCTGCTGGACACCTGCATGCCCGTGGTACATGGCATACAGCGCCGCGATATTGGCCAGCAGTACCTGCGCTGTGCAGATGTTGCTGTTGGCTTTTTCGCGGCGGATATGCTGTTCACGCGTCTGCAGCGACATGCGATAGGCCTGTTTGCCGCGGGCGTCAACCGACACACCAATTATACGGCCCGGCACTGCACGCTTGTATTCATCTTTGGTCGCAAAATAGGCAGCGTGCGGGCCACCAAAACCCATGGGCACACCAAATCTCTGCGTGTTGCCCAGCACCACATCGGCACCCATTTCGCCGGGTGGCGTCAGCAGCGCCAGGCTCATCAGGTCAGCGGCGACACAGGCGATGGCATTTTTAGCCTGCAGCGCGGCAATGATCGGTTGCAGGTCAGTCAGCTGACCATTGCGATCCGGATATTGCAGGATGGCGCCGAACACATCATGTGCTGCCGCCTCCGCCGGTGGGCCAACAATGATGTCAAAACCAAAACTGCCGGCGCGGGTGCGGATCACGTCAATGGTTTGCGGGTAGCAGCCTTCATCAACAAAAAATACGTTAGCCTTTTTTGCCTTGCTGACACGTTTGGCCAGCGCCATGGCTTCGGCCGCTGCAGTCGCTTCGTCCAGCAGAGAGGCGTTGGCCAGCTCCATGCCTGTCATGTCCAGAACCATTTGCTGGTAAGCCAGCAGGGTTTCCAGACGTCCCTGGGAGATTTCCGGCTGGTAGGGCGTGTAGGCGGTATACCAGCCCGGGTTCTCCAGCACATTACGCAAAATGACCGGCGGCGTGATGGTATCGTAATACCCCAGGCCGATATGGGAGCGGTGCAGTCGATTCTGCTGCGCCAGGTTCTGCAGCCGCGCCAGCGCCTGCTGCTCGCTGTTCGGTGCATCCAGTGCCAGCGAGCGGCCAAGCGCGATGGACGCCGGCACTGTTGCAGCAATCAGCTCTTCCAGCGAAGCGTAACCCAGATCAGCCAGCATGGCTGCAATGTCCTGATCATCAGGGCCGATGTGTCGGGCAATAAATGATCCGGAGTCCTGCAAAGCGCCTAGCGGTGTTGTTATGTTCATTCACAGATTCCGGCGTATGCGCTGGCGTCCAGCAGCTCTTCTATTTCCTCCGGATTACTGGGCAGAATCCGGCATATCCAGCCTTCGCCATACGGCTCCGAGTTGACGGTTTCCGGCGCGTCAGCCAGGTCGTCATTGACGGCAATGATTTCGCCGGAGACGGGAGCGTAGATGTCAGATGCTGCTTTGACAGACTCAACCACACTCAGCTCGTCCTTGGCGCTAACGACTGAACCTTCTTCGGGCAACTCTATAAATACGATGTCACCCAGCAGTTCCTGTGCATGGTCAGTGATGCCAACGGTTACACTGCCATCTTCTTCAACGCGCACCCATTCGTGAGTGGCGGCATATCTTAAATCATCAGGGAAATCGCTCACTGATCGTTCCTCGTGCCTGAAAGTGGAAAGTCGTTTATTCGAACACTTTTTTGCCGTGACGTACAAAGCCCGGTTTGACAAGTCGAACCGGTATCAGTTTGCCGCGGATATCAACGGCACATTGCTGCGTGCCCCTGGGGATTCTAGCCAATGCAATGGCATGCTTCAATGTGGGAGAAAATGTGCCGCTGGTGATGATGCCGTCCTGTTTGCTGCCGTCCGGCATGTCACACTCCACCCGCAGGCCTTCGCGCAGGACGCCACGCTCAGTCATGACCAGGCCGGTCAGCACTGGCAACTCGCCATCGGTGGCTGCCTGTTTGTGCTGTGCCAGCGCCTGTCGGCCAATAAAGTCCCGATCTGCGGGTTCCCATGCGATGGTCCAGCCCATATTGGCGGACAATGGTGAAATACTCTCGTCCATGTCGTGGCCATACAGGTTCATGCCCGCTTCAAGACGCAATGTGTCACGTGCGCCCAGACCAATCGGTGCAACCCCGGCGGCAAGCAGCTCGTCCCACAGGGCGGGTGCCTCGCTGTCCGGCAGCATGATTTCCACGCCGTTTTCGCCGGTGTAGCCGGTACGTGCAATAAACCAGCTGGTCTGCTCAGAGCCACCCAGTTCGGTGCCGCTGAAATTCTTCAGGCTGCCCACCCGGGCGGCCTCGGCAGTTGCGCCCCGGCTGTTCAGCAGATCCAGCACAATATTCATGGCTGCCGGGCCCTGCACGGCCAGAATTGCCAGTTCAGGGCGCTCGGTCAGTGAGACGTCAAAGCCGGTCTGCTGTTTTTGCATCCATGCCAGGTCTTTCTCGCGGGTGGCGCAGTTGACGACAAGACGGAATCCATCGGTCATGCGATAGACAATCAGATCGTCAATGACACCGCCGGACTCATTGAGCATGCCGGTGTAAAGCGCCTGCCCGGTTTCCCTGAGCCGGGCGACATCATTGGCCAGCAGATACCGCAGCCAGCCTTCGGCATCCGGGCCCTGAATATCCACTATGGTCATATGCGAGACATCAAAAACACCCGCATGCTGGCGCACTGCGTTGTGCTCTTCGATGACTGATTTGTATTGAATCGGCATGTCCCAGCCGCCAAAGTCGACCAGTCTGGCACCTGCGTCCACATGCCTGGCATAAAGAGCTGTCTGTTGACCCACAAAAATTGTCCTCTGGTGCTGGCGAGGTGATGCCGGAAAGCGGTCTATTCTACGATTTAACGGCAGTTATTAACAGACGTTCTGCGAGTCTGACCGACGTTTTGTGAGTCGGCCATGTTTTCGGAAAGTGGCTGTTTCAGGTATTGGAGTTACGTGACAGGCTGTTGACTGGATTGCTCCGGTGTCAATCCAGTTGTGCCATAAAGCGGCCACTGCGGGGTTTGAAATTGAGCTCCCGGTCCAGTGAGAAAACCACTGAGCTGGAACGGCCGACCAGCTGGTCGCGGGGGATGAAGCTGTAAAGCCGGCTGTCTGCGCTGTTGTCGCGGTTATCGCCAAGTACAAAAAAGTGATCTGCCGGCACTTCTGCCGGTCCATAGCTGCGTGTGCCACGGTTGCCACGTGAGTTTGACAGCAGCGCCTGGTGTGTCTGTTCAAACAGGTGCTCGGCTATCACTATGCCTTCCCGGTCTTCTGTCAGAATGTCAAAGTCGGCGATTTCTCCATTCACCACCAGCAGGTTATTGCGCATGTAAACGGTATCGCCCGGCAGGCCGATGATCCGCTTGACCAGCCTTTTGCCGGCCGCGTCTGAGTCAATAATCACAATGTCGCCGCGATTCGGGTCTGCCACTGATACCAGTGCGATGTCAGTAAAGGGGAGCTTTACGTCATAAGCCAGTTTGTTGACCCAGACCTTGTCGCCATCCAGCAGGGTAGGCTGCATGGATCGTCCCGATATGGAATTGAGATCGGCGACGGCGCTTTTAAAGCACACAATGCTGAGCAGGACAAACAGAAATTTTTTGTTTTCGCGCCAGAATATTGAGATATAGCTCTTCATTTCGGTCGGTGCTGTTTCCTGAGTCTGAAAAAGTCTTCTGAGCGTCCAACGTTAGACCGATATGACTGCACGGTCAACAGTTTGCGTTAAACCGACCCGGATTAAGCGGCAGAATTCATGGCAGCGACAATCAGCGCCGGGATTCTACACCAGGGTGCTGGCAATCTGGACCAGCGCGGCCAGTGCCAGTGACCATAACAGACAGGCTGCCGCATCCAGCAGGCTGTATCTCTGTCGTGGATAACCGCTGATGCCGAGCAACGCCGGAATGATGCTGCGAATGGCTGGAATGAACCGGCCGATAAAAATTGTCATGCCGGCATGGCGCCGGATCAGATCCTCGCCGCGCCTGATCTGTTCAGGGTAACGGCGGACCAGCCGCATGTGATGAAACCCTGGCCCTATCCGGCGGCCGACAAAAAAGCCGATGTGGTCTCCCAGCATTGCGCCGGCAAACGCCAGCGGCACCATTTGCGCCAGAGTTGCAGTTCCGGTAGTCAGCAGGGTCGTCGCAACAATAACCAGGAATGCACCGGATACAATCAGGCCCAGCCCTACACAGGCCTCCGCAAAGGCCAGCAAGGGTATCAGCCACAGTGCCTGTTCGCGGTATTGGTCCAGCCAGTCCAGCAACTGTTGTTCGATGATGAGACCCCTTTTTGACATGTGTACTGCACAGGATAGCAGCTACTGACTTCTATACGTCAGTCAGCGGTCGCTGGACTGATGCAGACGCACTGCTGCTTGCAGGCGGGCGGAATAGGGTTATACTGGCCTGTATAAATACACAGCTGTTAACGGTCCCGGATTTCAGAATGTCACTTGACGGCTTTCATACTGCCAGCCGCGCCTGGTTCGCAACCACGCTGGGTCAGCCGACACCTGCCCAGGCTGAGGCGTGGCCGCAGATAAAGGCCGGACGCAATACATTGATTGCAGCGCCAACCGGCAGTGGTAAAACCCTGGCGGCATTTTATGCCGTGATCGACTCGCTGGTACAGGAAGCCCAGCAGGCACCGCTGCCGGCCCGGACCCGCATACTGTATATCTCCCCGCTGAAAGCCCTGAGCAATGATATTGAACGTAATCTGCAGATGCCTTTGGCTGGCATTGAGGATGAGCTGTTCATGCAGGGCGCGCATCCTGCCGGGATTCGGGTGGCCGTGCGCAGCGGGGACACGCCGCCGGCCGAGCGGCAGAAAATGCTCAAAAACCCGCCACATATTCTGGTGACAACGCCGGAGTCGGTGTACCTGTTGCTGACCAGTATTCATGGTCGCAACATGTTGCGCAGTGTCACCACCGTCATTGTCGACGAAATTCACGCCATGCTCGGGGACAAACGCGGCTCTCACCTGTCCCTGTCACTGGAGCGACTGCAGGCATTGACCGGACAGCCGCTGCAGCGCATCGGGCTGTCTGCCACACAAAAACCGATAGAACTGGTGGCCAACTATCTGACCGGTAACCGGGTCGCGCCGGATGGTGGCCACACCAACGACTGCGCCATTGTCGACAGCGGGCATAGGCGCAAGCTGGACATCCATATCGAGGTGCCTGCCTCGCCGCTGTCAGCACTGATGAGCAATGAGGTGTGGGGTGAGCTTTATGAAAGACTGGTTGAGCTGATTCAGCAACATCAGACCACGCTGGTGTTTGTAAATACCCGACGGCTATCCGAACGGCTGGCGCTGGCCCTGTCCGAGCGGCTGGGCGCTGAGAGTCTGTATGGAGAAGCGGGCGCAGCGCTGGTGAGTTCGCATCATGGCAGCATGAGCAAGGAGCGGCGTCATCTTGCCGAACAGCAACTCAAGGCCGGCAAACTTAAGGTCCTGGTAGCAACAGCCTCCATGGAACTGGGTATTGATATCGGTGCGGTAGATCTGGTGGTGCAGTTCTCATCGCCCAACAGCATCGCAACGTTTCTGCAACGGGTGGGCCGAAGTGGTCACCAGGTGGGCGGTGTGCCCAAGGGTATTCTGTTTCCGCTGACCCGGGATGATCTGGTGGAATGTGCTGCGCTGGTGGACAGTATTCACAGAGGTGAACTGGACAGGATTCTGATGCCCGAGCAACCGCTGGATATTCTCTCGCAGCAGATTGTCGCGGAGCTTGCCGCGCGGCAGGATGAGAGCACAGTGCCGCAGTCACTCGATGAGTTGTATGAACTGATGACCGGCGCCTGGCCGTACCGCAATCTGCAGCGCCATGACTTTGATCTGCTGGTGCAGATGCTGGCTGACGGGTATTCCACAAGACTGGGGCGACGTGGCGCCTGGTTGCACCTTGACCGTATCAATGGCCGGGTCAGTGCGCGCCGTGGTGCCCGGCTGACAGCACTGACCAATGGTGGTGCAATCCCGGACATGTTTGACTATCAGGTGGTGCTGGACCCGGATGATATTGTGGTGGGCAACCTGAATGAAGACTTTGCGCTGGAGACGTTGCCGGGGGATATTTTTACGCTGGGCACACATGCCTGGCAGCTGGTGAAAGTGGACGGGCTGAAGGTACGGGTGCGTGATGCGCATGGTCAGAAACCGACCGTGCCGTTCTGGTTTGGCGAAGGGCCGGGACGCACGGCGGAGCTGTCGCAGGCGGTGTCGCGGTTGCGAACCACAATTGATGAGACGTTGCTGAACAGGACTGCGACCTCAGATGGCCCGGATGACACGGGTGCCTGGCTGACCACGGAGCTGGGTTTGCCAGCGTCTGCAGCAGCCCAGTTGCTGGAATACCTGCAGGCCGGGCGTAATGCCCTGCAGGTGATGCCCAGCCAGGAAAAAATTGTCATGGAGCGCTTCTTTGATGAAGTGGGCGATATGCATGTGGTGATACATGCGCCGTTTGGCAGCCGTCTGAACAAGGCCTGGGGCCTGGCGCTGCGCAAACGCTTCTGCCGGACATTCAATTTTGAACTGCAGGCAGCCGCCAATGAAAACAGCATTGTCATCTCGCTGGGTTCGGTTCACAGTTTTCCCCTGGAAGAAGTGTTCCAGTATCTGCACAGCAATTCGGTGACCGATGTGTTGACGCAGGCACTGCTGGATTCGCCGATGTTTGAGGTGCGCTGGCGCTGGAATGCAACCCGTTCGCTGGCCATTCAGCGCAACCGCAGTGGCAAGCGGGTGCCGCCGCAGTTCCAGCGCATGGACGCTGAGGATCTGGTCGCGCAGGTTTTTCCTGACCAGCTGGCCTGTCAGGAAAACATTACCGGCAAACGCGAGATACCTGATCACCCTCTGGTGCAGCAGACCATCCACGACTGTCTGACTGAAGCCATGGACATAGAAGGATTGCTGACCCTGCTGCGCATGATGGAAGCGAAAGAACTGGAACTGATAGCGCTGGATCTGCGCGAGCCATCGCCGTTTGCCCAGGAGATCATCAATGCCCGGCCCTATGCGTTTCTGGATGATGCACCCTTTGAAGAGCGTCGCACCAACGCCATCCGCAATCGCAGCTGGGTTGATCAGGCGGAGGCCGGTGACTACTCGCGCCTGGACGAGGCTGCCATTCAGCGGGTACGCGATGAAGCCTGGCCATTGATGCGTGACGCTGACGAGCTGCACGATGCGCTGTACTGTGCCGGCTTCATGACACCGGCCGAGTTGCAGCAGGTGGCAGGCGCTGAGGGTTTGTATGAAAAACTGCAACAACAGGGACGGGTATGCAGGCTGCTGGCGCCTGCCGGTGATCTGCTGATTACAGCAGAAATGTTGCCGGTATTCCGCGCAGTGTTTGAAGGAGTCAGTGCTGCCCCCGAGCCAGACCTGCCGGCGTCGATGACGGCACAGGCAGTGAGTCCGGAAACGGCGGTGCAGGTGCTTGTGCGGCGGCGCCTGGATGTGTCGGGACCCGTCACGGCGCAGCAAATGGCTGAACGAAGTGGCATTTCGGTTAAAAAGATTGACATGGCGCTACTGGCGCTGGAGCGGGAAGGGTTCGTTTTCCGGGGACGATTCAGCCAGACCAGTGTTGGTCGCAGTGACGAGGGTTCCCTGCAATGGTGTGAGCGTCGGCTGCTGCAGCGTATTCATCGCTACACACTGGATGCCCACCGCGAAGCCATCAAACCGGTTTCTCTGCAGGCCTATACCAGTTATCTGTTTGAGCTGCACGAGCTGCGTTCGCAAAGCCTGACACCCAGACCCCAGGCGCTGCCGTCAGCACCTGTTGCGCAGGCCATCATGGAGCGCACAGTGGAGAGGCTGAATGGCATGACGGCGCCTGCTTCTGCCTGGGAGGGTGAGATATTTCCTGCCCGCATGAGTGTATACGACCCCGCCTGGCTGGACAGTCTGTGCAGCACCGGTCGTCTGGCCTGGGGGCGCTACAGTCAGCCAGCGCAACTCGCGGCAGTCCGGGCCGGCAGCAAGCGTAGTGGCGGGCCAATCAAAACTACACCCATTACTCTGTCCTCGCGGGTCATGATGGGAATCTGGCAACAACTGGCTGTCGGTAGCAGTGATATCCGTGCCGATCTCAGCGGTAATGCACAACGGGTACTTGACGACCTTAAACGTCATGGTGCCAGCTTTTTTCCCGAGCTGCGCCAACGCACCGGCCTGCTCGCCTCGCAGCTGGAGCAGGCATTGTCTGAACTGGTGGCGGCCGGGCTGTTGACCAGCGATGGGTTTACCGGCCTGCGCGCCTTGCTTATACCGGATGCGCGCAAACCTGCACTGAACGGTAGCAAAGCGGGGCGGGGTGGACGCAGTCGCAAACAAGGTTACAGCGTTGAAGAGGCAGGGCGCTGGTCTCTGCTACAGAAGCCGGAGTCCTGCGATTTGCATGAGGATGATCTGGAGGCACTGGTGCAAGTGTACCTGCTGCGCTGGGGTGTCCTCAGCCGGCAGATACTGGCGCGCGAAACCGCCGCACCAGCCTGGCGTGATCTGCTGCCTGTATTGCGGCGCCAGGAGTTGCGTGGTGTGTTGCGTGGCGGTCGTTTTATTGAAGGTCTTGGTGGAGAGCAGTTCACCCTGCCGGATACCGTTGCGCCACTGAGGGACCAGGCGCGCAGGCTGCGCGAAGGGTCTGCTGCTGATGCTGACAGGGGTCTGCAATGGAGTGACGCCGTCTACGTCAGTCTGGCCGCCACTGACCCGGTCAATCATCTGCCGCTGTTTTTACCTGATGTGAAACTGGCCCGTACCAACCGCAACCGGGTGCTTTATAAAAATGGCGTACCGATTGTGATACTGGACGGTGACAAGGTGCGCTTTCTGCGTGAGGTGCCGACCGAGCATGAATGGGCGCTGGAGCAGTTGTTAAGACGACACGACGTGAATCCGCGACTGCGGGCATATCTGGCCTGACGCAAATTTGAAAATCAACTTTTGCGTAAACAGCATCTGAAAATCAATTTTCCTATGCTACGCTTTGTCTATCAATTCTCGGAGAACTCTTTCATGTCGCCACGCGCCCGCTTTCTTCTGCTGTTTTTGCTGCTTTCTCTGTCTGCCGTCACATCGCCAGTCCATGCGCAAGCCAGTTGGCCTGAGCTGACAGATGGTGCCACGCACCAGGCAGGCTATTTTGATTTCTACTATAAACCGGATACCGGTCAGCTATTGCTGGCAGTGGAGCGCTGGAATGAGGACTTTTTGTATGCTAACTCGCTGTCCACCGGTATTGGCTCCAACGACATTGGCCTGGACCGCGGACAGGTTGGCAGCAGCCGGGTGGTGCGTTTTGAACGGCATGGCAACAAGGTTTTTCTGAAACATATCAATCTGGCCTACCGTGCAGATTCGGACAGTGCGGCAGAGCGGCTGTCAGTGACGGAGGCGTTTGCTGAATCGATCCTGGCCGGGTTTACCGTGCTGGCCGCGCAAGGGGAGTCGGTGCTGATTGATATGACCGACTTTTTGCTCAGCGATGCGCACGGGGTCGCTACCACACTGCAGCGCAGCCAGCAGGGCACCTACAGTGTTGATAAATCCCGCTCTGCCATCTATCTGGATCGTACCCGCAATTTTCCGCTGAATACGGAGCTGGAAGCCCAGCTCACTTTTACCGGCACCCAGCCCGGTGCCTGGGTGCGTTCCGTCACGCCTACACCTCAGGCCATCACGGTGCGTCAGCACCACTCGTTTGTGCAGTTGCCCGATGACAACTATCAGCCGCGCGCCTTTCATCCGGCATCAGGTTTCTGGTCGCGCAGTTATATGGATTTTGCGGCGCCCATCAATGAGGACATGACCCGGCGCTACATTTCCCGGCACCGGCTGGAAAAGCGTGATCCGGATGCGGCGCGTAGCGAGCCAGTGGAACCCATCATTTATTACCTGGATCCGGGTGTGCCAGAGCCGGTTCGCAGTGCGCTGCTGGACGGTGCACGCTGGTGGAATGCCGCATTTGAAGCGATCGGGTTTATCGATGCCTTCCGGGTTGAAGTGTTGCCGGAAGATGCTGATCCCATGGACATCCGTTACAACCTTATCCAGTGGGTGCATCGTTCCACGCGCGGCTGGTCCTATGGTTCCAGCGTAACCGATCCGCGTACCGGTGAGATCATCAAGGGTAAAGTGACGCTGGGCTCCCTGCGTGTGCGCCAGGACTACCGGATTGCACAGTCACTGATCGGGCTGGCAACAGAGGGTTCGGATCAGGCAATTCAGGAACTGGCACTGGCACGGATTCGTCAGCTGTCAGCACATGAGGTAGGTCACACGCTGGGGATAGCGCATAATTTTGCCGCCAGTGTAAATGACCGGGCGTCGGTGATGGACTATCCGCACCCATTGCTTGATGTCACCGATCAGGGCGTACTGAATGCGCTGGATGCTTATGATGTGGGGCTTGGCGCCTGGGATTTCCAGACTATCAAATACGGGTATTCCCAATATGCGTCGCAGCAGGAAGAAGCGGCGGCACTGGCCGGGATTCTTCAGGAAAATCGTGATGCCGGGTTACTGTATATCACAGACCTGGACAGCCGCGCAGAGGGTGGTGCCCATCCGCTGTCGCACCTGTGGGACAACGGCGCCGACCCGATCAATGAATTGCAGCGCCTGCTCGATGTCCGGCAGGCGGCGCTGACCCGTTTTGGTGCCGGCAATCTGCGTGTTGGCGAGCCTTACGGAGAGCTGGAAGACGTACTGGTGCCGCTGTATCTGTTGCACCGATATCAGGTGGAGGCGGTCCACAGATTGCTGGGCGGCACGTTCTATGAGTATTCGGTATACGAGGGTGAGCCGGCAAGCGTTGATCAGGTGATACCGGTCAGCGCAGCCGATCAGCTGCGTGCGCTCGATGCGCTGCTGCAGACGCTGAACCCGGCTGTACTGACCCTGTCACAGGAGATTCTGGCGCTGATTCCACCGCGTGCTCCGGGGTATGGCCGCAATCCTGAAAGTTTTCCGCTGCGCACCGCCCTGGGCCTGGATTTTGTCACCATTGCTGAAACTGCAGCCGATCATACAATCAGTGGCGTGCTGCAGGCGCAACGACTGACACGTATCAACAATCTGAACATGCTTGACAGCGAGTTGCCGGCGGTCAGTGATATTCTGCTGCGGATACTGGGAAGTACGTTCTATTCAGATCAGCAGGCAGGCGCTCAGGGTGCAGTGCAACGCTCAGTCAACAATGTTGTACTGTATCGCATGCTGGACCTGTTGAAATCTGACCGGGTTGACAATCAGGTCAAGGCAGCGGTAAATCTGCAGTTGCGGCGACTGGAGGACTGGCTGGAAGACCAGCTGGATGACATGTCGGATGACCTGTCGGATGAAGAGGCGGCCGACGGCTCTGACCGCAACAACTGGCAGGCTCACTATCAGCTGGCCATGGATGAAATTGAAAACTGGCTGGATCGTGGCGCTGCCGACAGTCTGCTGAGCGCGCCGCTGCCCATGCCGCCGGGGGCGCCAATATGAAAAAAGCGTTGCTGACACTGACAATTGTTTTATTCAGCAGTTGTTCAAGCAGAGGCATCTACGAGGGGCTGCAAGCCAGTAACCGGTTTGAATGCGGCAAACAGCCCTTCTCGTTATATCAGGCGTGCATGGAGCGCGCCGGGCAATCCTATGATGACTACAGGCGCGCCCGGGATGAAATGGCTCTCTGATCCCTATTGCAGATGCTTCTCAAACCATGCCAGGCGTGCAGCTGCGGCCTTTCGGGCATCATCACCCCGAAACCCGTGCCCTGCCCCTGGCAGGGTGATGAAATCGGACTCGATGCCTCTGGTTTGCAGCTCAGCGAACATATTCTGCGAATGACTGATATTGACCAGATCGTCGGCATCGCCATGAATCAGCAGAACTGATGGATCTTCCGGATCCGCGTGCAGCAGAGGGGAAATACCGGCAGCCTGCTCATTGGGGAAATTCAGGGCCGGAAAACGATCATTGGGGCCGGTCATACTGCGCAGATCCACCGGCGGGAAATAGGCAACGACAGTAGCTACCCGGTTGCCGGTCTGCAATACCGGATCAGTCGCACCCGGATCTCCGTCGTCGGCATCGAGTCCCAGCATCAATGACAGATGGCCTCCGGCACTGCCACCGGTAACGCCGATGCGATCAGGGTCGATACCATGTGAGTCTGCATGCAAACGGATATGGCGAATGGCACGGCTGACGTCGCTATAGGCCTCCGGCACCATGTAGCGCGGAGAACTGCCGTGATGTACCGGAATGACGGTAAATCCGGCATCCAGCATGTCGCGGAACTGACGCACGCGGCTTTCCGGGTCGGCCCAGCGGGAGACCCAGCCGCCGCTTACCATGTAGGCGATGGCTGCTCCGTTGGGACGCTCAGGTTGCAAGACATCGTAGACCAGCGCCATGCCGTCCTTGTGGCCGTATACCACATCCGCCTTGATGCTGACGTCGGCGGTTGCCGGATTCATCAGCAGCAGGGCAAAAACCGCCAGATTGAGGAGCATGGTTTTTTTCATTGTGTTCATGGACTCACCTCGTTATGAAAATGCAGGGTCAATTATTTTGCTACCTGATTCAATGGATTTCCAGCAAACAGGTTGAATGCAGGATAATTCAGGTCAGAATACATCAGGTAGACTCTGAATAAATCCTTAATCAGTCACCGGAGCATACAGATGGGCGGATCCAGGTCAACATCACAGCGAGTTCTGTTGTTTGTACTGCTGACCGCTGCAATTACCGGCATTGCCTGGGGTGTGCTGCTGTACTTTTTTGGCCGGGCTCCCATCGATGAGCTGATTGTTCGGCCTTCTGCTGTGTTGCTGATATATCTGGGTGCTGGTGGCCCCAGCATTGCCGCGATAGTTCTGACCCTGGCAGCGGACGGTCGCAAGGGGTTGCGTTTGCTGTTCAGTCGCGTGCTCAGGGTCCGCTTCGTCTGGTGGGTCTGGTTGCTGGCGGGACTGCTGCCTTTGCTGGTTGCGCTGATTTCCGTGTCTGTGTTTTCAGCGTTCAGCGATGCGCTGGGCCGCATTGTGCTGCCCGTCTGGTACATGTTGATCCCGCCAGCTGCGTTTGTTGTGTTTCTGGCCGGCCCACTGTGTGAAGAACTCGGATGGCGCGGCTACCTGCAACCGCTTCTGTTGACGCAGTATTCCCCCGCTAAAGCAGCTGCGCTGATCGGTACACTCTGGTGCTTCTGGCACCTGCCTCTGTCGCTGACACCCGGGACAACACCGGTGCTGGATTCTCCTGTGGCCTGGTTGGTATATTGGGCCGACACGGTGCTGATTTCAGCAATCATGCTGGTTGTGGTCGTCATGGCCGGCGGCAGCGTACTGGCGGCCATGTTGTTGCACTGGGTGTCCAATATTGCTTTCAGCCATATCCTGATGCCGTTGTTTCCAGAGGCAACCGGGCTGGCCTGGCAGCAGGTTGAGATGGTGCGATTGGGTGTGCTGGCTGTGGTGGCGATTGGTCTGTTGTGGGTTCTTCATGCCAGGATAATCCGGCCCCCGGTCAATAAGGAAATGGTTGGGCAATAACACAATAAAAACATACACAAGGAGTAAACAACATGAAACATACCATTTTGGGTGTAGTGGCAGGATATGTAGTCTGGACAGCCATCTGGCTTGGTGGGAATGCAACCCTGTTCAGTGCAGCCGCTGAGCAGTCAGCTGCGGGTGAGGCGGTCACTGCGATCGGCACGCTGGCAGGTGTCCTGCTGCTAAGTATTGTCTGCTCTCTGGTGGCAGGCATGGTCGCAGGCTGGCTGGGCAAACAGAATGCCGCACAAGCTGTTTTGATCACGGGCGTGCTGCTGGTGCTGACCGGCATTGGTGTGCAGGCCAGTGTCTGGTCGCTGATGCCGGTGTGGTATCATCTGAGCTTTCTGCTGCTGATACTGCCGGTGGCCATGCTGGGTGCTCGACTGATCAAGGGTTCTTCCTGATGAAGTATGTATTTGACCTGACACCTCCTTCTTTACCTGTTAAAGAGTCGGACGTGCGTTTTCCGGTTAACCGCGTTTTTTGCGTGGGCAGAAATTACGCTGAACACGCCAGGGAAATGGGCGCCGATCCCACCCGTGAGGCACCGTTCTTTTTCAGTAAGCCTGCCTGCGCGGTTTTTGTGCCGCAGGGCAGTGTGCCGTATCCGCCACGCACCGCTGATCTGCACCACGAGGGTGAACTGGTCGTGGCATTACACAGTGGTGGCAGTAATCTGACGCCGGCGCAGGCCCGGCAGGCAGTTTATGGTTATGCGGTGGGTGTTGATTTCACCCGAAGAGATCTGCAGGGTGACGCTAAAAAACTGGGTCGTCCCTGGGACGTCTCCAAGGGTTTTGACGCATCAGGCCCGGTATCTGCGCTGGTGCCGCTTGCCGAAACCGGCTGGCTGGACCGTGGTTCGATCAGCCTGGCTGTAAACGGTCAGCAGCGCCAGCAGGGTGATCTGTCGGACATGATCTGGAAGGTCGACGAAATCATTGCCGAGCTGTCGACCTATTTTACGCTGCAGCCGGGCGATGTGATTTTTACGGGTACGCCCGCAGGTGTCAGTGCAGTGGAGCGGGGCGATGAGGTGGATGTGTCTATCGAGGGAGTGGGAGAGCTGAATTTCAGAATGATCTGAGCCGCTCAGTAGTGGAATCGGCAGGCGATGATGGTAATGGTACTATCATCGACGGCATACACTAGACGGTGGGTGTCGTCGATACGGCGTGACCAGAAACCAGTCAGGGCCTCTCTGAGTGGTTCGGGTTTGCCAATGCCGGCAAAAGGTGTTCTTTGCGTGTCCCTGATCAGCTTGTTTATTCGACGCAGAGTTTTGCGGTCCTGTCCTTGCCAGAATAAATAATCCTGCCATGCTGCGTCTGTCCATGACAACAATCGATCAGTCATCGGTCAGCGCTTGCTCCCGCATCCTGCCGGCTCGATACTGTGCAATGGATCGGTTCAGATGCTCAATATTGGCGGGGGATCGTAACAGGTGAACGGTTTCCATCAGGCTATTGTAGTAATCAAGTGACATCACCACCGTGTCGGGTGCATCACGTCGCGTGATGACCGTGGCGTCCGCATCGTCGACAACCTTGTCCAGTACACTCTTCAAACTGTTGCGTGCTTCTGAAAATGTGACAATTCGCATGGCTGACCCTTACTTGTACAATATATTGTGCAAGTTTAGCGAATCGGAGCCTGCCTGTACAGTTATAGCAGGCTTATGAGGTGATTGCCGGCAAGTCTGCCAGCCAGCTCTCAACAATCAGGCGGGCGGCGATGCTGTCCACGGCTTCGTTGCGATTACCGCGCAGAATCTCGCCGCGTGCTTCGAACGAGGTCAGTCTTTCATCAATACCGTAGCAGGGTTTGTGCAGACGTCCTTCCAGACGTTTACCAAATTTACGCGCGCGCAGCAGCAGTTCGCTTTCGCTGTCATCCATGTTGTAGGGCAGGCCTATCACAAATGCGTCTGGCTGCCAGCGGGTTACCAGTGCTTCCAGTGCGGCCCAGTCAGGAATGCCGTCTCGCGCAGCAATCAGGCCCAGTGCCTGTGCAGTGCCGGTCAGGCTCTGACCGACAGCAACACCAATTCGTTTGGTGCCGAAGTCGAATCCCAGTACCTTGAGTGGCTGCCTGACCTTCTGCGGATAAGTTTCCATGCCGGTTCAGGAGTGTCCTGTCAATGAAGACAGCTGACTGAGACTGACCCCCAGAAGGCCTGCCGCCGCCGTTGCGATATTCCCATAATCACTGGAGAAGAGTATGGCCGGATCTGCCGGCACGGTCAGCCAGGCATTATCAACAATTTCCCGGTCCAGCTGTCCTGAATCCCAACCGGCACAGCCCAACGCCACAATATACTTTTCCGGCCCTTCTCCGCAGGCAATGGCCTGCAGGATATCGCGTGACATGGTTATGCTGACATCGTCGTTGACTGACATGGTGTAGTCCCATTCGTGTCCTGCCGGGTGCAGGATGAATCCCTTGCCGGTTTCCACGGGGCCACCAGTCATGACTTTTTTGCCTTCCAGTCGCGCAACCGCAGTCGGGTCAATATCGATTTTCAGTTCATCCAGCAGATCGGTCATCGACAGTTGTGCGGGCCGGTTAATCACCACGCCAAGCGCGCCTTCCTGGTCGTGTTTCCAGAGATAGGTAACGGAACCATTAAAATTGGGATCACGCAATTGAGGCATGGCAATCAGGAAATGATGTTCCAGACTGCAGGCGTTTTCTTCAACGGGATGCGTTTTGCTCGCCATCGCTTATATCTCCTGTTTCATTGGCTGCTGAATGCATTGCCGGGTCTGAAACGCCATGTGCGGATGATTTCCAGAATATCAATCTCGCCGCGCAATTCTTCGGGGAACGGATCGAATGGTGCGGCCAGCTGCACGATTTCCACCGCCGCCAGATCCAGCACCTGGTGACCGGAACCCTGCAATACGCGGATTTCTGCCACACTGCCGTCGGGGCGCAGAGAGACCATCATACGCAGACTGCCGAAAATTTCATTCTGACGTGCTTCCGGTGGGTAGTGCTGATTGCCGATGACCTCAATGCGTTTGCGCCAGTTGTCCAGATACAGGGCGTCATGTCGTTTCTGGGTAGATGCCGATGAAATGGTGTAGCGTCGCGGTCGTTTGGCATAAGCCTGTTGCTGCAGATCGAGTTGTGCCTGCAGGCTGGCGATTGCCAGTGCGATTTCCTGGGGACTGGAGTGTTCGGATAGTGCTCGACTGCTGTCGTCCGCACGGGATTCAATCTGCTGGCGTAACTGTTCGCTGGCATCGGTGCTGGTGACGACGCGGGTGTCTTCACGGAGTTGAGCAGACGGCGCTGGCATGGGCACCGGTTGAACCTCCTGTATGGTCTCGTCATAAACGGGTGATTCAAACGGTGTTGCCGGCGCCATGGTGTCAGCTGTGGAACCGCTGCCCAGCTGATTTTCCTGGGCGATAAAATCAGCCTGTTCCGGGCGCTGATCACTGCGAAATTGAGCCAGCGTAATTTCAATCGCAGGCGTCGCCGGGCTTTCACTGAGAAAACTGAAGCCAAGTCCTGCAATCACGATGACGTGCAGGCAGGCTGACATGAATACGGTGAAACCAAAGCGCTCATTTTGCATAGGTCAAAACAACAAAGAATCTGAACATCAAACAACAGGTCATATCAAAACTGTGCGGCAAGTCCGGCTTATGCCTGCACAAGTCTGCCGGCAATCACATCCATCAGATCGCCGGCAATATCCAGCTCATAAGCCGCATTGATCTCGCGCACACAGGTCGGGCTGGTGACGTTTATTTCCGTCAGATAGTCGCCGATCACATCCAGACCAACAAACAGCAGCCCCTTCGCTTTGATGCTGTCTTTCACCTGCGCGCAGATCCAGCGGTCCCGATCGGAAAGCGGTTGTGCAATGCCACTGCCGCCGGCGGCAAGATTGCCGCGACTTTCACCGATGGCCGGCACCCGCGCCAGTGCGTAAGGCACCGGTTCGCCGTCAATCAGCAGAATGCGTTTGTCGCCTTTGACGATTTCCGGGATGTATTTCTGCGCCATGATGGGGCTGCGGCCATGGCTGGTCAGAGTCTCGACAATAACACTGACATTGGAATCGTCAGGTTTCAGCCGGAAAATGGAACTGCCACCCATGCCATCCAGAGGTTTGAATATGACATCGCCGTGCTCTTTATGAAACGATTTCAGTTTGTCAGAACGGCTGCTGACCAGAAACGGCGGGCAGCACTGCGGGAACTGGGTGGCGTAGATTTTTTCATTGCAGTCACGCAGCGACTGGGGCCTGTTGACGACCAGTGTGCCGGCCTGCTCGGCGCGCTCCAGCAGGTAGGTGGAGTAAACGTAATTGCTGTCGAATGGAGGGTCCTTGCGCATCAGGATCACGTGCAGGTCCGACAATGGACGATCCTCAGCCTCTCCCATGGTGTACCACTCATGCGGGTCGTAAGCTGCGGTCATGGGACGCATATACCCCATGGCTGTGTCGCCCGCCAGATAGAGATCTCCCTGTTCCATGTAATAAAGCTCCCAGCCACGCTCCTGCGCCGCCACCAGCATCGCCAGGCTGGTATCTTTTTTATAGGTGATCTGACTGATGGGGTCCATCACGATGCCGAGCTTGATCTGCATGGGAGAATCTCTCTTCTGGTCTGGAAGTACTGCCACGCATCATACCATGATTGCCGGCCAGCCAATGTCGGTTAACGCAGATCTGCAGGCGAAAAACGGCAGCATCTGCTACAACTACTGAAGAGCATCAGTTGATCTGGGAGGATCATCATGGGAAACGCAGCGAGCGCTGAGAAACCGCTAAAAGTACTGCTGGCCGAGTCGTCTCCGGCTGTCAGGGACAGCATGGAGCAGGTTCTGCGGCATCAGGGGTATGACGTTATCTGTGCCAGTGACGGATTCGATGTCCTGTGCCGCCTGCCCGAGTGGAGACCTGATCTTCTTTTGATGGCCTGCAGTCTGCCCCGGTTGACTGGCAGCCAGGTGTGCAGTTTGCTGCGCCAGTCGCCTGATTTCAGACATTTGCGGATAATTCTGCTGGCCGATGACAATACCCTGCTGGACAGGGTGACATCCGCAGTGGTGTTGGCTGATGCCTGTCTGGTCAAACCGTTCAGGACGGCTGAACTGCAGGCGGCGTTGCTGGCGATGCCGGCTGCCGATGAGCTGGCTACCGCTGTCTGATGGCCATGATACTGGTGCTTGATGACTGCATTCGTAATGCTGAAAAGCTAAGTGAGCACTTACGTTCTGCGGGTCATGAGGCGCACATTGCAGTTGATATTGGTGAAGCACGTGCCGCTCTGAAAACCGTACGGGACAGATGTTCACAACCTTTATTGTGTCTGGTCGAACTGGTTCGCTGGCGTGAAAACGGTTTTACCCTGGCAGCGGCGCTGGCCGCCAGGGAACATGTCCGGGTAGTGTTGATCAGCGACCGTGAGCAGGGCTCGGATCTGCCGTGGGCGCTTGCGCGGGGGATTGAGGCTGTTGTGACCCGGCGCAGAGGTCTGCCGGCCATGATGTTGCAGATTACCCGGTTGCTGGTCGCAGAACCTGCGCAGGCGCCGGCGTCGCACCCCGGTCCTGATTGTCATGCTCAGGCAGAACCGGGCTCGGGAGGCGCGAGGGGTGCGGCTGATAGGGTTACGACTGATAGGGTTACGACTGACAGGGTTACGACTGACAGGGGTGCGATTGATGAGGCCAGGGCAGCACTGGCGGCAGAGTTGCATAAATGTGTAAGCGCGATTGTGACGCTGGCCGGTCCGGTCAGAGAGGACAGCAGCCGGGCGATTGAAGACTGGTTCGTGCGCGGTAAGGGCTGCCTGGAGCCGTTACTGACCGTGCTCGCGTTTTTACCAGGCGCCTGTGAGCAGGCATCTGTGTTGATGCAGAATGAATCTCCCCGTAAATTCCTGGCGCAGTTGCTGGCGCTTCAGCACCAGCTGGCTTTTTACCCCGCCATGCTGAGTGGGCCCACTGCTGCCGCCTGCATCGCAAGAGAGGGTGAGCAGGCATGTGCTGAGTATCTGGGAAGCCTGTTGTGTGTGGTACTGCGTAAATCACTGTCAGCAGGGGAGCAAACCCGGGCGCTCAGGGAAATACTGCGGACAGGGCTGGCGTTGCAGACGGTTGCATTGGCGGAATCCGGTCGCTATTCCCGGCGTGTGCTGGAACCGTGGATCATACTAGTGGCCGTGCTGTTGCACATGCCGGCGCTGCGAACGGAGAACGGGCTGAGGCAGCTGGCTGGGTTGCTGGCAGGGGTGCTGGCAGGGGTGCCGGCAGGAGTGCTTGCAGGGGTGCCGGCACAAAATTGTGATGCCGAACCAGTGACTATTGCGAACGGGGAATGCCACCTGACGCCGGAGACCAGACGCCTTGTCAGTGAGGTGACAGAATCAGCACTGCAAGGCCGTGTCCGGTCGATCCATGCCAGTGTCGGCCTCTACAAGCTGGCATGTTATCTGCGCATGCTGGATACGGCGCCGGTGCTGCTGTGTTCGGCTGTGTCCAGTCTGTATGTCAGTTTTTGTTACCGTGAAACATTGGCGCCCGGGGAGGTTCAGCCACTACTGCTGGCTCTGCGTAGTTTTGTGTCCGATGATGGCAATCCTCATCAGCATCTGTATCGCATCCTCAGATACGAGGTGTGTTCAGTGGTGCCTGCGCTGAATGATGATGAACAGGTGGCGCTGGCGTCACAGTTGCACCTTCTGCCACGGCCGGTCAGCTGGTTGCGCGAACTCAATGCTGATCACCGGCAAATGGACCTGCTGGTCAGGGATGTGTCGCGGGAGCTGAGCATTCTGGGTGAAGGAGCCGGCCGGCTGGATGTGCCAGAGATAGAGTCGCTTTCCCTGATGCTGTTGCGGGTCTATGCGTTGATTGAACGCACCCCCGGGTTCCTTCACAAAGCCGCTGTGCGCCAGCGACTGGCACGTGCGCATCGCAGTCTGTGCCGTATGCTGGATCAGGCCGCCGCCTGGCAGCCAGTCAGTCGTGCGGGTCACATGATAGAAAGTCTGTGTGCGGTACTGGATGACATGCCACTTCAGGGCACCAGCGCTGTTGATGGTGTGCGTGATGAGCCGCTGTCAGATACCAGCGCCTGGCTGCATTGTCAGGCGGTCAATCAGAGATTGCGGGCCATCCTGCGGGACACTGGGGCGTCCGGCACATCCCGTTCCGTGATTATCGAGCTGCTAAGGTCCCAGAACGATGTGATCCGGCGGCAACTTACCCAGGGAACTTATTCAGAGGTTCCCTATCAGCAGGGTCGCTAATCTGGCTATAATGCTGCCTTCGTCATTATGATAGCCATTCAGTCTGGCTGGCAGGATTTTATTCAGTGAGAGCGATAGGATTTATCTGGGGTGTGGGTGGTATTGTCGCCCTGCTGATGTTTGCGATTGTCCGTCTGGGTGCCATTGCACTTGAGCTGAACGATTTTACGCTGAGCATCTGGCAGTGGGGCACACTGGTTGCCTGGTTTGCCTATATGGTCTGGGCAGAAGGGTACAAGGGTTTCCACAAGGCGTTTGCGCCGCGGGTTGTGGTTCGGGCCAGATATCTGGCTGACAATCCCCGGCCTTTGCACGTACTGCTGGCCCCGCTGTTCTGCATGGGTTATGTACATGCCACACCGCGCCGTCGCATCATGTCGATTGGTCTCACCAGTATGATTGTCTGTTTTGTATTGCTGGTGCGATTGCTGCCACAGCCCTGGCGCAGTATCGTGGATGTGGGTGTGGTCGCTGGTCTGATGTTTGGTGTTGCATCCATTTTTTATTATTTGCTGCAACTGAAGCAGGGTGGTGTCACCAGCCTGCCGGTCCCGGCTGATGTCCCGGTTTGAGCCTCACGTTGCAGAGGTGTGCGCGGTTATTGTCACCTGGCAGGCTGATACCAGCCAGGTAGCTGCGCTGGTTCAGAAACTGATCAGCCAGCAATGCGCGGTCATTGTCATCGACAACGGCTCGGAGAATGTCGCAGCACTGCGTTCGGAGCCGGTATTCGTCGAGCCGTCTGTCACACTGGAGTGCTGGCCGGAAAACCGGGGGCTGGCTGCCGCCCTGAACGCCGGATTGCTGATGGTGCGTGCCCAGGGGTACCGATTTGCCCTGTTGTTTGACCAGGACAGCGATCCGGCGAACGGTTTTTGTCGGGGCATGCTCAGAGCCTGGCACGAGGCGAAGTTACTGAACTCTCCGGTTGCGGCCATTGGTCCACGATTGCTGGACCCGGCATCCGGTCGCAAAACCCCTTTCAGGTGTTTCCGGTTTCTTTACCGGACAGATGCCCCGGTGGCACCAAAACTTTATGAAACAGACTTTCTGATTACCTCAGGAACATTGCTGTCGGTCTCCGCGCTGGCTGAAACCGGCCTGATGAAAGAGAACTACTTTATCGACAATATTGATCTGGAATGGTGTTTTCGCGCCAGGTCAAAAGGTTTTGCACTGTATGGCACCGATCATGCGGTGCTCTATCACCGGATTGGTGAAGTCAGCAACAGCCCGTTTGTCAAAGCAGGACTGATGGTAGAACACAGCCCGCTGCGCAGTTACTACTCGACCCGCAACCGCTTCCATTTGCGTCGCCAGGACTATGCCCCGACCGACTGGAAGGTTCGCGATGCCGTGCGATTTTTCATTAAATCGATGTGGCTGGTATTGTTTACCTCACGTCGTGCCGACTACCTGCAGCAGATCAGGCGGGGCATTCGTGATGCGGAGACCCTGTTGTGAAAGTGAGCGTGAACTCGACGTCGCCGCTGATCCTGGTTCTGCTTCCGGTATACAACGGCGAGCAGTTTCTTGCCGAACAATTGAATTCAATTCTGAGTCAGACGCATAAGAATATCCGCATCATGATGCGTGATGACGGCTCTTCAGACCACTCGTCAGCCATTTTGGCAGAGTATGCAGCCAGGTATCCGCAGCAGATCCAGATGGTCCGCGATGACCTGGGTAATCTGGGTGCCGCCGCCGGATTTTCTTTATTAATGCAACTGGCACTCAGTGCTGTTGATGCACAGCCGGAGCAGAGCCCGGTCTATTTTGCCCTGGCGGACCAGGATGATGTCTGGCAAACGGAAAAACTCGACGTCTGCCTGCAGCGGTTGCTGCGGGAGGAATCAGCAACGCCCGGGTTACCCTTGCTGGTTCACAGTGACCTCAGGGTTGTGGACAGGGATGGTGCTGAGCTGGCACCTTCGCTGATGCGTTTTCAGGGTCTGAGTCCGGAGCGCTGCACGTTTCCGGCACAGCTTGTCAGCAATACCGTGACCGGTTGCACAACACTGATGAACCGGCCTCTGCTGGAAAAAGCCCTGCCGGTGCCGCCGCAGGCCATGATGCACGACTGGTGGTTATCGTTGGTGGCAAGCTGCTTTGGCCGATTGTGTTACATCAGGGCAGCACAGGTGGACTACCGTCAGCATGGCCTGAATACTATCGGCGCAAAAGAACATCAGGGGCCGGGTTTTAATCTGACTACGCTCGCCCGTCTGTTACATCTGCGTCCGACGGCGCAGGCACAGGCACTGTTTGAAGGCAGTGCGGCACAGGCCAGAGCGTTTGCTGCACGCTACGCAGATGAACTGGATCAGGCGCAGCGTGCGCGTATTGATCAGGTAGTCAGCCTGCCTGAAAAAGGATTGTGGGGGCAGCGCATCCTGTTTCGCAGACTGCAGAGAAGCTCAGCCTGAACGACGCCGCAACCAGTTTTTCAGGCGAGTAATATTCCGCGGCAGTGCAGGCGCCTCCTGAACTTCCTCCTGGCTGACCGGCGGGCGCATGACCCACTGATCCGGCACAATCCATTCCGGATTGCGCAGCGCCGGTTTGCCCGGTTTGCTGTGCATCGGTGTAAAGTACTGACAATCTTCAAAAAAGTAGTGTGTAACCTGCGAGTGTCGGGTACGTTTATGGTCCTGTTGCTGTGAACCGCCATGCAGCAGGTTGGCATGCCAGATCAGCGCATGTCCCTTGGGCATATACCCATAGGCTGGCTCTATTCCCGTTTCGGCGGCATGTTTTGCAATAAAGGCTTCGTACTGGGGGTAGTTCTGATAACCCGCTTCCAGCCCCGCATCCTGCATGGTGATTTCCGGCAGTTTGTGGGATCCGGGATAATATTTCAGCGGGCCGTTATGTTCATCAATGTCTTCCAGTGCAACCCATACTCCGGCCATGTATCCCGATGGCAGGCTGTTGAAATGGATGGTGTCAGAGTGTGTGGCCTGCTGCGTGCCGACGGGAAAGTTGAGTGTCTGGAACGGCAGCGGTGCACGCCCGAAAAGTTGCGCCAGCGCGCTGAGCACATTGCGGTTGGTCGCCAGCGCATGTGAAGGTTTCACAAATTTCCAGGCATCCTGAATTCTGGCACCAAAGCTGGGTGCCTGCAGGTGGGCCGGATTGTAGTAGGGGTGCAGCGTACTGACCAGTTCATCAATCAGTTCATCACCAAACTCAAAATCGACAATCACGTAACCGTCTTCGTTGAATTTCCGGATCTGCGCCTCGCTCAGAAATCCTTCGGGAGTATCGATGTCTACGGCCATGGTGTATTACCTGTGTTGGTTCTTCAGAATTCGTTGAATGCTCGTCAGACGCTGGCGCATGCGCTCACCAACTGCCCGGGCTGAGAAGTCCCGGGCAATAGCTGTCTTGCCATTCTGCCCAAGGATTTTGACGCGTCCGGGATTGCCCGCCAGATCCTTCATTTCCTGCGCGGCATGTTCCAGGTCGGGTACAGCCCAGTGCTGATGTGCCTCATAGGGGCCATAGTCCTTGCCCAGTGACTTTAATTGATAACGGATGGGCACACAATTATCCGTCTGCATATATTCGGTGTTTCCCGACCAGTTGGTGAGCAGCGCGACCTTGCCCATGGCCATCGCTTCCGCAGGCGCCAGACCAAAACCTTCGGCGTGGTGCAGCGAAACAAAACAGTCAGCACAGTTGATCAGAGAGTCTATCTGCGCACGGTCATAATGTTGAGCCAGCAGCAGGATGTTGGTGTAGTCTGCTACGCTGCTCCGCAGTACTTTAATGGTTGCCTCGTCTGCGTTATTGATCTTGATCAGCAGTTGGACTGATGCATCGTCAGGCGCAAATGCCTTCTGAAACGCCAGTATGGAACCAAACGGATTTTTGCGCTGGGCGATACTGTGAATATCAAACATGCTGACAAATACAAACGCCTGCTCATCAATGCCAAACCAGCTGCGGGGATATTTTTCTGCACCGGCCATGTCAACATTGATGACATGCGGTATGGTCACCACCGGTACCGGAGATTTGGCCGCGATCGCCTGATTGACGTACGTTGAGGGAACCCAGATTTCATCCAGCAGGTCAAAACTTTCCAGCCATCGGTCAGGAAATTCCGGCATTTCCCAGGCCCAGAAACCAATGTTGTATCTGTTCCTGAATGTCGACGCACCCAGATCCCTGATAACAGCAGGGGTATGATCGGCATTGATATGCAGCAGATTGATCTGATACCGGGCGCCGCTGATTTCCTTGTGCTGCCAGCGCAGGTTGTCCATTCTGGATGGGTTGCCACGCTCATAGTTGATGATGCCGAACGGTATGCCCGACGCCTGCAGTGCCGCCGCATTGCCTCGCGCCGCTTCACCTACGCCCATGCTGGCACGTATATACGCAATCAGGTTGACACCCATGTCGGGCGTTTGCGCGACTGTCTGGTCCGGTGCCGGTGCTGATGCCGGCGGCGCTGGTGCGGGTGCTGGTTCGGATACAGGTGCCGGTTGCCCCTGCCCGGCACTGGCAGCCGTAACCGGGATCTCCGCGAGCGCAAAATCTTCACGCACCAGTGACAGTGACGGATTGTAGTAGGGGTCACCGCCTTTGAATCGATGTCCCCAGCGTTGCCACATTGACTTCTCGTCCTTGCCAATGGGTTTGTTCTGGCGACTGACACTTTCATGGTGTATCAGGCGACTGAAGGGTGTCCAGATGTTTCTGTGGCCCGCCTCCAGACAGCGCAGGCACAAGTCAATGTCATTGCCAACAATGGAAAGATTCTCATCAAATCTGCCCAGCTCTTCAAACAGCTCCCGACGTATCATCAGGCAGGCGCCGGTGTTGGCAGACACTTCGCGAATGCACTGATCCAGGTTCTGGTAAATTCCGTCTCCCGGCAATTGTTTGTGGAACAGATGGCGGGCACCGCCCCCATGGTCAACCAGAAACACACCACCGTGCTGAATAGCGCCATTGGGATACAGCAGCATGCAGCCGACCGTCCCCGCGTCGGGGCGCAGCGCATGTCCCGCCATTTCCGTGAGCCAGTCATCGTGCATCACTTCTATGTCGTCATTCAGGAACAGCAGCAGGTCTCCCTTGCTGTTATCGACGCCAATATTGTTCAGCCGCGACCAGTTGAACGACTCGTCGCAGGTAATGACTGTGGCACCAGTGTCCCGGGCATACTGAATGCCTTCTGGAAATTTGCCCCGGCTGTTGTCCAGGATCACAATCTCCATGGCCGGGTAGTTGGTGTCTGCCAGAGTATCCAGACACGGTTTCAGAAAACGGAGGTTGCCCGTGGTGGGTATGATGATGGAGACAAGTGGCGCTTCTGTAAGTGGCGCTTCTGTAAGTGAAGAGGCGACTCTTGGTCTGATGCCGGATCTGCGATCTTCCGGCTCGCTCCACAGGACTTCGGCAACCCGCACAGTTGATGTCAGGCTCAGGCTGTCGGCGAGTTGCAGTAATAACAGATACCGCCACCCGGTGCGCGCATTGAGGTTACTGTCAGCGTCAGAGATCAGTTCCGCAAATTCAGCCGCGCTGATGAAATAGACATCGCCAATATAGTTCTGACTGGCGAGCAGGTCAGGTGCCCAGCAGAACGTGAACCACGGCGAGTGATGCTCACCCCGGGCATCCAGCAGATCATGGTCGCTATACAACAGGCGTGTATCGGGCTGCCACATGGTCGCGGCGCGCAACAGGCAATGCTCATGCAGCAGTTCACCAGGTTCCAGAATGGTCAGCAGTTGGTGCCTGTCTGCAGGTACCTGTGCCGGTGCCTGAATCCGGCTGATTTTATCCTGTGGGATTTGCAGCGCTTCAAGGCAGTCAGTCAGAGCCTGCGGGTCAGTATCACCGGGCAGAATGAACAGGTGCCAGTTGGCAAACGACTGCTGCTGGATACTGGTCAGGGTATTTGTCAAAAGTTGCCAGTCAGTCAGACTGTGGGACGCAAGATTGATGATGACGTTGACTGCGTCCACCGACGCACCGGAAGCCGCTGGCGGCTGATTATCTGCACTGGAACGGGTTGCCGCCAGCCAGCGCCGGTACAGCAGGGTAGGCTGTTGATAGACAAACGTGCGCTGGACTTCTGCCTGTGTGCCGTCGTCAGCCTGTGCCCTGACGCTGATGGTATGGGTGCCGGCCGAAAGTTGTGACACATCAATCAGACGCGCGAATCCGGTGCGTTGAGCATCCTCCGGATGGTCATGATCCGGTACCGGATCAATGACGTGAATCTGCGCCCCATCCAGGTAGATGCCGACTGAAGCAATTGTCGTGGATGACCATGCCCAGCCCTGCACGGTCATTGCATGGGTGAATACGATATTGTCATTGCCGGGCACCACGATTCCGCAGCGGATATCACTGGTCCCGGGGGTCGGACTGCTGGCCGGCGGTTTATGTGCAGGGCGTTTGCCGGACGCCAGTGACGCGAACATACGATTGATGCGTGTGCGGACAAACCGGTAAGGTGCGGTCACCCGCCACGAGAACGAGTCGAGTATTTCCCGCACACCCTGATCAAGTTTTTCGTGCGCCAGATTGAGTTCTATGTGTGCTGAGTACAGATTGTCATACTGTGACTGCAACTGCGCCCGTTGTTCATTCAGTTGTGCCAGTTGTTCATCCCGTTGCGCCAGTTGCTCGGTCAGTTGGGTTCGCTGTTCGGTCAGTTGCTCATTAGCCCCGGCAAGGTCAGCATAACCGGTCTGCAGGGTGTCATAGTCGGACAGCAGCAGTTTGTGAGCCGAGTCCAGCCTGGCAAACTCGCCCTGCAACTCATGCAATGCATTCTGCTGATATTCATTGGCGGATTGCAGTGACTGATAGTCATCCTGCAGGCGCAGGTGGGAAGTCTGCAAATCCCGGTACTCGACGAGCATGGCGTCAAAACCGGCTTTCAGAGTGTCAAACTCGGCGTGCAATTCCTTAAGCTGATTTTGTAACCTGGTATTTTGCTGTTTCGATCTGGTGAGCTTCTTGTCACGCGCATTCAGGTTGCCGTGTGCCTCGCCAAGTTCCTGATGCAACTGGTGGACTAACGGGGTCTGATCAACCAGGCCAAGTACCGCATTCCAGTCTGCGCCTGACCAACGTGTACGCCATTTGTCAAACAGGCGTGCGCGTGCATCCGCAATGGGGTGTCCCGTTGAATAACGCTCGACGTACTGATCCAGCATTGTCCGGGAATCGCCGCCCATTCTGTAGAAGGCACCCGTGTGGCCGGCGAGTAAAAAATCGGTATGTTCGGCGCACTGCAGCCAGAAATCCCAGTCCTCATAAACATCCAGGCTGGTGTCAAATCGACAGCCGGCATCAATCAGTTTGTGGCTGAACAGCGCAGCATGAATGGGGACAAAGTTGTCACGCCGCAACACATTTCTGTCGAAGGGTACCGCAATAATTTCATCGGTCAGCGCACCATCTGCGTGGGTCTTTTGAGTAGCGCTGTAAACCACCTGTATGCCGGATTGTGACCGGATAACGGTCAGCAGTTTTTCGATGTGCGCCGGTGCAATCCAGTCGTCATCGTCCAGAAACAGCAGGAAATCTCCGGTTGCCGCATCAATGCCGGCATTGGCCGCAGCCGGCCGGCTGAGCGGCTGTCCCGTGCAGACGATTTTTACCAGCAGGTCTTCTCTGAGTTTTGGTGACAATTGTAGTTGCGTGCCGAGTGCGTCCACCAGAACCAGTTCAAGGGCTGACCATGATTGCGCATTGACGGAGTCCAGCGCAGCGTCCAGCGTGGGTCTGCCAATGGTTCTGCAGATGATGGATACGCGCGGCTGATGTTTGTCCGGATGTTGAGGGGTAGTTGGCATGGTGCTAGTCGGTCAGTCGGCTGACAAGTGAACCCAGGATCTCGGCAATAAAATCCAGGAACAGCGTATCGAGTTCTTCATTGAAGTATTCCTGCGAGTGGTTGCCGATGGCAAGCACAGCAAGCAGGCTGTTATTGTGAGTCACCGGGCAAAGGGCTACAGAGCGCAATGGGGTCGCGGCACTGGGGAACAGCAGTCGGGATGTTTCCTTGTCCAGTGTCTGGGTCAGCACGTTTTTGCTGCGGAAAATTGAAGGAAAGCGTCTCTGGAACTCGGCAGCAGTTTCACGCTTTTCCAGAATGACCAGGTGGCATGCGTCAATGCCAGGCTGGGTGGCCAGGCTCGATTCAGTGACCATCGCCAGCTGGCTCAGGGTGTTTTCCTCCAGCAGCATCAGTATCAGATTGCGGGTTACACTGAACAGTTGATCATTGTATCTGGCATTCTCCAGCAATCCGTTCAGGGTATGTCGTGATTCGATGCTGCGGTCGCGTAATATTTTAACCTGGCGTTCCAGCAGGGAAATGGCCTGTCCGCTTTCATGCGGAACTGTCATGTCCGCCAGCAGGCTATCGCGATCAACAAAAAAATCCGGATTTTCTCTAAGGTATCTTGCAACATCATCAGCTTCCAATTGTGATGTCTCCGTTTTTCTGGTTGATGCCTTGTCTGTGCTCATTGTTTGTTCCGGTTCGGCTAGTTGTTGGAGGCGCCGGTCTCTGCTTCCCGCGCCAGGGTAATGGTGCCTTCATAGACGGTTTCCGCAGGCCCCGTCATGATGACCGGTTGTCCCGGTCCCTGCCAGCTGATCTGCAGGTCGCCACCTTTAAGTTGTACAGTCACATCCTCGTCCAGCAGGCCTGCTCTGATGCCGCAGGCTACTGCTGCGCAGGCGCCGGTGCCACATGCCTCAGTTTCGCCAGCGCCGCGTTCATGCACTCTCAGCCTGACGGTGCGCCGATCAATGATCTGCAGGAAGCCAACGTTGACGCCACGCGGGAATGCCGGATGTGTACACAGCAGAGCCCCCAGGCTGTCAACGGGTGCGGTGTCGCAGTTGTCGGTGACCAGTACAATGTGAGGATTGCCCATGGATGCCGCAAAAAAAGTTGCCGTGGTGATTGTCTGATCGTTGTCGCGACTGTACGGAATGTCGGGACTATTGACGGACAGCTGATACTCATTGGCCTGCTCCGCTTCAAACGGCAGCGTTGCCGGATTGAAGTCCGGCTCGCCCATGTCCACGCTGACCAGGTTCTCACCCCGGGTGTGCAGGGCCAGCAGGCGGTTCTGGGTCTGAACCCTGATAGGGCCGCGCGCAATCAGGCCGCGGTCCAGAACGAACCGGGCGAAACAGCGGGCTCCATTGCCACAGTGTTCCACTTCGCTGCCATCGGCGTTATAGATGCGGTAGTGAAAATCGGCGTCAGGGCGGCGTGGCGCATCAATCACCAGCAACTGATCAAAACCGATGCCGCGGTGACGATCTCCCAGTGAACGGATCTGAGCAGTGCTCAGCTGTACGGGGTTCGAGATCATGTCCAGTACAACAAAATCATTTCCCAGCCCGTGCATTTTGGTAAACGGAATGCGCAGGAAGTTGTCCCCGGTATCGGCTGGCTGACGTCTGGGAGCGGACGGAGAGCGCCGGCCGCCTGAATTTTTGTGTCGGCTCATAAAATCAGTCTGCCAGCGTTCGCTCAAGGCTGAGCTGGTAATCAATGGTTTCCCGCTGTCTGACCAGACGGGTCTGGCTGCCGTCCACCATGACCTCCGCAGCCCGGTTGCGGGTGTTGTAGTTTGAACTCATCACAAATCCATAAGCGCCGGCAGACTTGACTGCCAGCAGGTCGCCGGCCGCGATGCGCAGTTCGCGCTCTTTGCCCAGAAAATCACCTGATTCACAGACAGGGCCAACCACATCATACAGGTGTTCCTCACAGTGATCCTGATTGTTCACGGACACCGGGACAATCTCCTGCCATGCACCATACAGCGCCGGACGCAACAGGTCGTTCATGGCGCCATCAACAATTGCAAAGTGTTTGTGTGCGGTGTGCTTCAGGAATTCCACGCGGGTCAGCATCAGGCCTGCATTGGCAGACACCGACCGGCCGGGTTCAAGGATCAGTGTCAGGTTCCGGTTTGCAAGCTTTGCTTTTACTGCGTTGATCAGGGTATGCGGTGCCGGCGGGTTCTCGTTATTGTAGACAACACCCAGTCCGCCACCGATATCAAAGTGTTCAAGGACTATGCCTGCGTCAGCAAGCCGGTCTACCAGCATCAGCACGCGATCGACTGCATCCAGATAAGGATCGATGCTGGTAAGCTGGGATCCGATATGACAGTCAATGCCGGTAATCCGGATGTTGGGCATATCGGCGGCGCGCTGATACACACTCAGTGCCTGTGCGATATCAATACCAAATTTGTTTTCTTTCAGCCCTGTGGAAATATAGGGATGGGTGCCGGCATCAACATCCGGATTTACCCGCAGAGAGATCTGCGCAATCATGCCCAGCCGGGCGCCGACAGTGTTAATCCGGTCGAGTTCAGGCTCGGATTCCACATTGAAACACAGTATGCCGGCCTGCAGCGCCTGCGCAATCTCCTGTTCAGTTTTGCCCAGGCCGGAGAATATGATCCGCTCTGCCTGACCACCCGCGGCAAGCACACGGGCCAGTTCGCCGCCCGATACAATATCAAAGCCCGCGCCGCGCCGCGCCAGTACGTCAAGTACGGCCAGATTGGAGTTTGATTTGACGGCAAAACAGGTCAGGTGTGGCAGGTCGGTGAGTGCATCCTCGTAGGCCTGAAAATTTTGCTCAAGCGCAGCGCGCGAGTAGACATAGCAGGGTGTACCGAATTGATCTGCAATCTGGCTGAGGGGCACATCTTCAGCGTAAAGTTCGCCATTCTGATAGTGAAATACTGTCATGGGTTCCTGGTTCAGTGATCGCCGACAGAGAGTCCGTTCCGGTCAGGTTGGTCTCAACGGGTCGTTGCAAGGGCCCTTTCTGCCCGCAGGCACTTAGCGTGCATAAGCAAAAAAGACTGGCAATGACCCATTTCGGGGCGAGTTCCTGCATGTTCTGAGTCCCGGCTGGTCTGCTCTGGGGGGTTAAATTATGGCGCCGATTATAGCGTGGAATGTGAGCTGCCGCTAATTTACCTGAAAAGTCCGTAAAACCTACCCATTTGGCTAGTCGTTCACAACACAAAGATGTGCGAAAGTCATAGGTCGCTTAAAGATTCAAAAAATCCAATAACAAGGGTATGCTTCGCGTACAGGGTGTGAGCCATGACAGCAATTCAGGTAGGGAGAGCGCGAGTGCGCATTTTGCTGATCGACGATCATGATCTCTTTCGCGAGGGTCTCAAGTATCTGTTGCCGGTGCTCGATGACAAGGTTCAGTATTATGAAGCTGGCAGCATTGATGCAGCCCTGAAGCTGGCCGACGAGATGCCATTTGACCTGATTCTGATGGACTACTACATGCCGGGCATCAACGGACTTGATGCGCTGGGCGTTTGCCGCGAGAATTTTGAAAGTGCCAGTCTGGTGATAGTTTCCGGGGAAGAGGATCCGCGGGTGATTCGCCAGTCCATAGAAAGCGGTGCATCCGGGTTCATTCCCAAGTCCTCGTCCCGGGAAGAGCTGGTGGCGGCTTTGCGGCTGGTGCTTGCTGGTGGCACCTATCTGCCGAAAAACGCATTAAAGCCGGTCACCCAAACGCAGGCGCTGGCGCAGTTGCAACAAAGTGCCGGCACTCGAGACATCATGATTACCCGCCTGTCCCGTCGTCAGTTTGAAGTGCTGATGAAAGCGGTGCAGGGTAAATCCAATAAAATGATCGCCAAGGAGCTGGAGATTTCCGACCATACCGTCAAAGCGCATTTGTCGGTAGCCTTTCGCACTCTTGGGGTACAGAACCGTACTGAAGCGGTATATGCGGCCGCCAAACTGGGTATTCAGCCGGGGCACCTGGCCTTCTATGAGGAGGCCGCAATACAGTGACAAGTTGGCTTTCCGAGCCGATTGAGACTCTGTTACTGAAAAACGACTATCCCTTCGACTCACCCGATGCACAACAACAGTTCAGCCTCACGACGGATATTCTTGTGGTGGGTTCTGGCTACGGCGCCGCCATGGCGGCACTGGCACTGCTGGAGCCTGACCTGGCCGGTGAACAGATACCGCAAAAGCTCTGGGTGTTTGAGCGGGGTCATGAATATGTGCCGGACGATTTTCCCAAAACCACGGGCGATCTGCCCGGTTACGCCGGTACCGACAATGTCAACCCGGGTGGCCTGTGGGATCTGCGCGCCGGCGACAACGTTGTCACAATAAGCGGCCGCGGACTGGGTGGTACGTCGCTGGTGAATGCCAATGTGGCGGCCAGGCCGGATGCCGGCATTCTGAAGCACTGGCCAGGTAACGAGGCGGCATCGGGGACATGGGCAGAGCGCTTCAGCGCCCACTATGCAAAGCTGGAACAGTTGCTGGGGGTAGCACAATACAATGGCACTCAAACCTCAAGGTCTTTTCGCGCGCTGGCGGATAGCGCCAGAGAACTGGGCGGGGATGTCACCGCTGCGCCACTGACCATCAATTTTGCCGGACCCACTGCCCACAGCGCTGACCACAAACCCTGTAATAATTGTGGTAACTGCGTAATCGGTTGTCATTCCGGTGCCAAGGGTTCACTCAATATGAACGCCTGGCCATTGGCAAAACAGCTGGGGGCAGAGCTGTTTACCGGCATCACGGTCAAGTATCTGCAGCAGCTCCCTGATGGCCGGTGGCAAGTGCATTGTGAGTCCGGTGCCAATTCCGGACACCGGCTGTCTGTCATTGCCGGGCACGTCATTCTTGCGGCGGGAACGCTGGGCAGCACAGAGATACTCAAGCGCTCAGCTGACAAATCCGATCTGGGGCTATCTGCAACGCTCGGTCAGGGTTTCTCCACCAACGGTGATGCGCTGATTTTTGGCATAGGGCAGAACTCGGTGGCCAGCACACCTGCTTCGGTGCCGGGTCAGGATCCACCGTCTACTCAGCCCGGACCTACCATCTCCGGCATGGCCAGTGTTTCGTTGCAGTCAGACGACGCGGATTCAGCAGCATTTACGCTGGAAGATGCTGTTATTCCCTACCCGCTGCAGGATATCTGGCAGGAACTGCTGGTCAGTCAGGCATTGTTGCGCCGGTTTGCCGATGGCAGCGAGAGCGCATGGCACAGGCAGCATCCGGAGCATGACGCACTCGCCAGATCATCACGGCTGGGCGAGCACAGCCAGACCTTGCTGATCATGGGGCTGGATGAGAGCTGCGGCGAATTGACCTGGGAGGATGACCGACTCCGGCCAGTCTGGCAGCAGCCCGCGGAGGGTGGCTATTTCAGGCAGCTGGATCAGCGCCTGCGCGCAGATGAAAGCAGGGTGTTTGACGGTGGTCTGTATGTTCAGAACATTCTCTCGCAACCACTGCCGCCCGGTCTGGCGGGCGTCGTGGAAGGTGCTGAGGCCCTGGGCGGCCAGCTGCTGTCCGTGCACCCACTGGGTGGATGTTGCATGGCGGAGCACTCCGGCAAAGGGGTGGTCAATGCTTGCGGGCAGGTTTTTACTACCAGGCACAGCCGGGGAGTTTTTGAAAACCTGCGGGTACTGGATGGTGCAATAATTCCGGGCGCCATTGGCACCAACCCGTTCCTCACCATTGCCAGTCTGAGTTACGCGCTGGGTCTGGAAATGCGCAAAACAATCAGTGCGTCAGACGATGTGCAACTGCCGGCATCCTTTCCGCCACTGGCACCTGAATTCAGAAAGATTCCGCGCGGTGGATTGCATCATATACCGGCGGACGAAGAGCTGGCGGTAGAGGCGGTATTCAGTGAACGGATGGTTCTGCATCTGAGTGACCGCAAGCGCTCCCGCTTTCCGTGGAGTGGCGACTCGCTGCATGCGCCGTCGGTACTCGCCCGGCTGCTGGCGGGCCGGCTACTGGATGGGCAAACTGTGCCAGATGGCACTAAATCACTGGTGCTGGATATCCGGTTCGAATTTGCCGGTGACAACTCGCTGGATAAATGGCTGGAGAATCCCGCCCGGCCTCTGGAGGCGCATGCAGTGCTGTCGCTGGACCCGGTTGGCAGTATCCTGACAACACCGGATGAGCATCTGGCCAGAGTGATGGAGCTGAGTGGTCAGGTAAATCTGGGCGCGACAGCGCCGGATGTGAGCGCCTTACAGACATCGGTTCGTCAGCTGTTCCGGACAGGCAGTGCGGTATTGCGTTACCTGCGCTATCGCGGCATTGATCTGCTGGTAAGAATGCCGCGACTTGCAAAATTCCTGCTGCCGCAGAAAACCTACCGTATTCGCTATCCGCAACCTGCTGTCAGCGCAGCCGGAAACGGGTTCGGCAAGACACTCAGAGAGCTGGGTACATTCTGGCGCATTGGCAAACTGCAGGCGCAACGACGATATCTTGTTTACGAGTTCCAGTCGGCAACGGGTGTGAGGATTGCCGGCCGGAAAACGCTTGGTTATGGTCTGGGGCAGCCAGACCTGCTCAAGGCGTTGCTCGTCCTGCCGGTCAACATCACGGCCGGTTCCCGGTCTGTGAAGGCTGCACTGGAGCTGGATGTTCAGCGCATCACCAAAGGACCTGCAGTGCTGCAGATTACCCGGTCTCCCCATACACCGGCATCGGTGCTGGCAGTTGGCGGGTTGGGGATGTATTTTCTGCGGATGATCATGTCAACGCACTTCTGGTCATTCGCAGCACCCACTTATGCGCAGTATGCCGAGAAGTCAGCGCTTGAGACCAGCGATCGTCAGGGCCGGTTCTACGAACCACCCGAATTCATCTATTACGGTCCCTCAGGCAAATTTCACAGTACACGGCGTGAAAAATATGAACGGGCGGGGTTCCGCAATGGTCAGCCTGAACCTGTCAGCCGGCTTGTGCGCTACCAGCCCATGACAGGGGACAGTGCTGATCGCCCGGTGATTCTGCTGGTACACGGGCTGGCACACAGCAGTCGTGTGTTCTGGACTGACACGATTGCATGCAACTATCTGCAGTATTTTCTGGACAAAAACTATGATGTCTGGATTCTCGATCATCGGGCCAGTGCCAACTATATCCGCAACATTGATCCGACGCATACCTGGGATGACATTGCCCGCAGCGACATCCCCTGGGCGGTGAACAACGTGTTTGGCCAGGTCAACCGCCTGGCGATTCCCGGCACCGAGCGTGGCGTGCACGTCTTTGCTCACTGCATCGGCGCCGGCGCCGTCTCCATGGCTGTGCTGGGAGGGCATCTGGATTATGAATTCCGGGATCGGGACGGCTCATTTGTCAGACGCAGCATGCTGGCATCGCTGGTGCCGCACGCAGTCACGCCTTGGCTGACAGCGTCAGGCGAAAACCGGACGCGAGCCAACCTCTGGACGTTTGTCAAGGAACTGGACCCGATCAGCATTATCGAGCCATTGCCGTATCGCAATCCCGGTGCGCTGGAAATGTTTTATGACCGGTTGGCGGCGCTGGGTGTCACCCGGGATGAGCGCCGGCAGTGGGACGGCTGGAAGGAGTATCGTGATTGGCGGGGGCCAGGTTTTGCCCGCGCAATATATACGCGCTACACAATATTCTGGGGTCGACAGTGGCACAACAAAAATATCAGCAAAGCGACCCGTTATGAGTTTGCCGGCATGATAGGGCCGGTTCCCATCGGTGTCATTCAACAAGTATATTTCTCTATTACCCGGGGTTTGCTGTCCAACCATGACGGTAACAATACCTATGTCAGGGACAGGAATTTCAAGCAGCACTGGACGTTTCCAACGCTGTTTTTGCACGGCAATCGCAATACAGTGTTTGATATGGAGTCCTCGCGGCATTCAGCAGATCAGCTGACCCGCCTGCGCCAGCAGGCCGCCACCGGCAGCTATCCGCAGCAGCCGCTGGCACCTGCCGACTACGCGCGCCAGCAGGTCTGGATTGAAGTGCTGGAAAACTATGGTCATATGGACATGATATTCAGCAAACACGTGCAGCGGGATGTATTGCCCAGGCTGCATGAATTTTTCAGCGCTGTCGAAGCCGGCAGGATGACCGAACACTACGCGGGTCGTTTCAGCGGCGAGAAGAATCGCAGAAAGTTTCTTGACCATGCCGGCAGCAATAGCCATGCCGCGCCATCTCCCTTGCCGGTTACCGGGCCGATCATTTCTGCTCCCAGAAAAATGCCTGATGGCAAAGCCAGGATTACAGTCTGGTCGGAAGCACAGGATTTTGTGGCATTGACAGCGTCCGCATTGAGTGTGACACATGGCGTATCTGCTGCAGTCAAAATGGAACACAGCCAGAATGAGTTCTGGCGGACCGAGCTGGATTTTGAACCGCAGGATGCCAGTCATTTTTCAGTCGCGGTCAACTATTATGCGGCCGGTACGCCGGCCTTGCCGAAACACGCAAAGGGTCTGAATCTGTATTGGCAGCATCTGCCCTGGTTTCAGCGGAGTTTTTTCCAGTCAGTGAGCGGGCCGGAACGCGGTAGTGAGCCCCGGGCGGGGGCGGATCTGACACTGCTGGCAGGATCCTGTCTGTACCCGGGGTTGCCGTTTGAGCGGGATCTCGCAATGTCCATTTTCCGTGGCATGCACAGGCACATTCTGGACGACAGGCATGGGCGCCGGGGGGCCGATTTCGCAATTCTACTGGGTGATCAGATCTATGCTGATGCTACCGCAGATCTGTTTGATCCCAAGGTTCACTATGAGCGTTTCCGTAACCCGTACCGCAATGCTTTTGGCAGTCAGCCAGCGAGGGATCTGTTCAGCCATCTGCCGGTGTATTTTGCCATTGATGATCATGAGTACCGGAATAACTGGCAAGGTCATGCCAACCAGACAGAGTCCGCGGCCAGGCAGCGTTATCACTACGCCAGGAAAATGGCGTCGCTGTTCCAGATGCATCAGGCTGGTGCCTGGAATGGAGACCGGCCGGCTCTTTGGCATAGTTTTGAACAGTGCGGTCACCCGGTATTTGTATTGGATACCCGCTTCGAGCGCAAACTGATCGGCAATGGTCACACCCGCTTGCTTGATGAGGAACAGGCAATTGCGCTGCGTCGATGGGTGCGTTGTCACAGTGACCGGCCTGTTCTGATGCTGGCCAGTGGGTCGCCGCTGGCGCCGCTCAGCAGAGCCATGCTGGCGCATCCTGCGCTGGCGACTACAAATGACAGTCTGCTGGCATACCCTCAGTTTCTCAGGGATATCATTGAATTGCTGCACGATAATACTGCCGGCCAGAGAGTTGTGTGGTTGACGGGAGATCCGCACTTTTCATGTTTTGCTGAACTGAAACTGGCGTGTGGCCAGAAGCAGATCAGTGTGACTCAGGTGTGCTGCTCAGGATTGTATGCACCGATGCCATTTGTAAATGCTAATATCAACGACTACGACTGGGACTCTGCGTTTGAATTGAATCTGGCACAGGATAAAAAGCCGGCGGTCACGATTTCCGGCCGGCAGGAGCTGCTGTATCAGGGGCAGCAACATTTTGTCCGGATTGACATGATGGCCGGGAGGAACTGGTCGATCAGAATGCAGCCGTTCGGCCCGGATGGTGAAGCGTGCGGTCCGGCCAGGGAAGCCCGGACTGCTCAACAAGGCGTCATGACATGAAGTTGCTTGACAACATCGCCGGTTTTTCCAGGTATGACCAGGAACTGCATCCGCAGCTGCTGAGTCTGACCATGGAGTCACAAAGGGTTCGGGTATATCAGTCGCACAAGGCCTTGTGGCTGGTGCTGGGCGCAGGTTCTGTCTATCTCTACGGGATGTGGAATGAGGTGCCCGGTTTCCGTCTGGCGATCTGGATGGGGCTGATTTTTCTGTGCGCCTTCTGCCGCTTTGCAGTGTGCCGGCACATTGAGAAAATCCTGCCTGGTGCCACGGTCCCGGTGTTATATAAAAACGAATTGCTGCTATACCTGACATCCCTGCTGAGCACGCTGGCAGTCGGATCCGGGTTCTGGTGGGTTGGAATTGCAGGGACCGATCGTTCAGCTTTTGCGTTGACGCTGCTGTCACTGATATACGCCATTGGCACCACCATCAATTCCTCCATTCACAATCGTGGTTTCTCATTGCTGCTACTGACCAATCTCGGTCAGGCGGTGCTGTTTCTGGCTTTTTTTACCGAGCCCACCGATGTCGAGGCAACTGTCGCAATTCTGGCAATCATGGTGTTGCTGATACAGTTTGGCAAGCGCAATGCGGCTGTATTTGCCGAGTCCATTCGCATCCGTGATGATAACCGCGCGCAGAATGAAAAACTGGAAAAAGACAAGTTGATCATTGAGAAGGCGCTGAATCTGGCGCGCAAGGCCAATGAAGAAAAAAACCGCTTTATGGCGGCGGCCAGCCATGACCTGCGTCAACCATTGCATGCCATGACACTGTTTCTGGGCAGTCTTCGGCACATGAGCACCGATGACCGAATGATTGAGCTGGTGGACAAGATTGACGAAACCAGTACCTTGTTGCACGAGCAGTTCAACAGCCTGCTGGATCTGTCAAAATTTGATGCCGGGGTAGTGTCAGCCGATGTGGCAGATTTCCGCCTGGATATCCTGCTGAAGAATATTGCGGATGCGGCAATGGAGGAAGCGCAGGAAAAAAATCTGGCCATACACTTGTACACAACACCGATCACCGTGCGTTCGGACATGCTGTTGATGGAGCGGTTGTTGCGCAATCTGGTCGTGAACGCGGTGCGTTATACCGACAAAGGCTCTGTCAGCATTCAGACCCGCCGGGTACGTCATGGTCTGAGCATCTCGATCATCGATACCGGGGTGGGTATCAATCCCGAGGATCAGGAGCGCATTTTTCTGGATTATTACCAGGTCAGCAACAAGGCCCGCACAAAAGGCAAGGGATCCGGGCTTGGCCTGGCCATTGTCAAACGCATCGCCTCGCTGCTGGATCTGACGGTCAACCTGAAATCCCAGCGTGGCAGCGGCAGTACATTTACAGTACTGATACCAGGCCGGGCGATTGTGGACAATGGCGAACCAGCGACAGATAGCACCGGGACCGACGTGCCGGATGACAGCAGGCTGATGGGGCTGGACGTGCTGGTGGTGGATGACGATGCGTCGATTCTGGAAGCGGTATCCCTGCTGCTGCATACCTGGGGTTGTCACACGATCACGGCCTCATCGCCTGATCAGGTAGAGCGCCTGCTGAGCAATCAAGCCAGTTTTGATCTGGTACTGCTGGATGACATGCTGGACGACGAGTTGTCGGGCCTTGATATTGCCTTGCGACTGACCGAACTGATGCCGCGGAATCGCATTATCATGGCGACCGGCAATGCCAATAGCGTTCGGCTGGTGCAAATACGGGAGGCCGGTTATCAGGTGCTGGTCAAGCCGGTGGAATACCAGTTGTTGCAACGGGCAATGCTGGCGGCGCTGGATAGCCCATCTGGCTAATAGGATTGATCGACCCAATGTGACAATATGTGACCTCGCTGGTGGCGACATTGGATGTTGCAGGGAGGACGGATCCTCCCGGACAGCAGGGTTTTTTTGATATTCCGACCGACTGATATCAGCGCTGCTGCAGCAGAATCCGGCAGTTGGCAACCGCTGCCCGCACCTGATCCGGCGCCGTGCCGCCAATATGATTCCGTGCCTTGACAGACCCTTCCAGGCTCAGTACCTCAAACACATCATTACTGATAATGTCGGAGAACTGCTTCAGTTCGTCCAGCGACAATTCACTCAGATCTTTTTTCTGTTCAATGCCGTAGGCAACGGATTTTCCGACAATTTCATGCGCATCACGAAAGGCCAGTCCCTTCTTGACCAGGTAGTCAGCCAGATCGGTGGCGGTGGCATAACCCTTTTTGGCCGCCAGATACATGTTGTGTTTTTTAGCCTTGATGGCTGGCACCATGTCTGCATAGGCTTTCAGGCAGTCGCGCAGCGTATCGATCAGATCGAACAACGGTTCCTTGTCTTCCTGGTTGTCCTTGTTGTACGCCAGTGGCTGGGACTTCATCAGCGTCAGGAGGGCGACCAGATGACCGGTGACGCGACCTGTTTTTCCGCGCACCAGTTCGGGTACATCGGGATTTTTTTTCTGCGGCATGATGGATGAGCCGGTGCAGAAACGGTCAGGCAGATCAATAAAGTCGAACTGTGCGGAAGCCCACAGCACCAGTTCTTCGGAAAAGCGGGACAGGTGAGTCATGATCAGGCTGCCGCAGGCGGCCAGCTCGATGGCAAAGTCACGGTCGCTGACCGAATCCAGAGAATTGCGCGAGGGGGCATCAAAGCCAAGTTGCTCTGCGGTAAAGTACCGGTCAATCGGAAAGCTTGTGCCTGCCAGTGCAGCAGCGCCCAGCGGCGAAACATTCATCCGTCGTCTGCAGTCCATCAGGCGGCTGTAATCACGATCCAGCATTTCGTACCATGCCATCAGATGGTGGCCGAACGTGATGGGCTGGGCTGTCTGCAGGTGAGTAAAGCCGGGCATGATGGTATCGGCTTCTGATTCGGCAAGCTGGATCAGGGCGTACTGCAGACGGCTGAGCTCTGCGCCAATCTGGTCGATTTCGTCACGCACAAACAGACGGATATCGGTTGCAACCTGGTCGTTGCGAGAGCGGCCGGTGTGCAGTTTTTTGCCGGTCAGACCAATGCGCCTGGTCAGTTCGGACTCGATGTTCATGTGTACATCTTCAAGTTCGACCGACCAGTTGAAATTGCCCTGGCTGATATCCGCACGGATGGCTTCCAGACCGTCAACGATGTCCTTGCATTCGTCCTTGCTAAGGATGCCGGCTTTTTCCAGCATCCGGGCATGAGCGACGGAGCCGGTGATATCCTGATTGTACATGCGCTGGTCAAAGCTGACCGATGCGGTAAAGCGCTGCACAAACGCATCTGTGGGCTCGGAGAAGCGCCCCCCCCAGAGTGTGTGGGATGGTTTGTTGGCCGGTTTGTCTGATTTGCTCATTTCAATCACCTGCATGGGAAACAGCGGCGGATTATAGCACGGAGGCTTTGCAGGGCGCATTCGGGGCTGATTTGGCGTAGAATGCGGGGGAATAAATCCACACTATTAATTACTGACCGGACTCTTTATGGACTCGAATGTTATCCGTATTGCCACCCGTCGCAGCCCCCTGGCATTGTGGCAGGCACATTACGTACGGGACGAACTGCTGGCACGCAATCCTGATCTGCAGGTGGAACTGGTGGGCATTGCCACCCGCGGCGACAAGATACTGGACACCCCGCTGGCGAAAATCGGTGGCAAGGCACTGTTTGTCAAGGAGCTGGAAGTGGCCATGCTGGCGGGCGAGGCGGATATTGCGGTGCATTCCATGAAGGATGTGCCGATGGAGTTTCCAGACGGACTGTTTCTGCCGGTGATCTGTCCGCGTGAAGATCCGCGTGACGCGTTTGTCTCAAACAGCTTTAGCGATGTCCTGTCTCTGCCCGATGGTGCCAGAGTGGGTACCGCCAGCCTGCGTCGCCAATGTCAGTTGATGGCGCTGCGTCCGGATCTGCAGATTGGCAGTTTGCGCGGCAATGTGGGCACTCGCCTGGGTAAGCTGGACAGTGGCGAGTTTGATGCTATTGTGCTGGCGGCAGCCGGTCTGTTGCGCCTGGAGCTGGCCGGGCGAATAGCCCAGTATCTGCCAGTAAGCCTGTCACTGCCGGCTGGCGGCCAGGGGGCTGTGGGAATTGAGTGCCGACGTGACGACCAGCGTATTATTGATCTGCTGGCGCCCATGCATGACAGGGATACGGCTGACCGGGTAACCGCCGAACGCGCCCTGAACAAACGTCTGCAGGGAGGATGCCAGGTGCCTATTGCCTGCTATGCCGAGCTGGAGGGTGACGAGCTGGCGTTGAGAGGACTGGTCGGGCAGCCTGACGGCGAAGTGATTTTGCGAACCCAGATCAGTGGGCATCGGCGAGATGCGGAAGCAATGGGTATTTCAGCGGCAGAAGATTTATTGGCACAGGGTGCTGACAAAATACTGGCTGAGTTATACGCTAATCAATAGAAGCGGTTTTAATAACGCTCGGCCAAATAACACAGAGGGATGATCGGCTTATGAGCGCAGTGCACGATCTGTCGGGATTGACGGTACTGTTGACACGACCTGCACAGCAGTCGGCGAGTCTCGCTGCGGCAATCAGGGTCAGCGGCGGCGAGGTGTGCGAGCTGCCTCTGATAGAAATAGACCCGGTTACCGATCCTGCGGCACGTCAAATCATCAAGTCACGGATTCTGGATCTTGATCAGTATGAGGCGGCCATTTTTATCAGTACCAACGCCGCCCGCCTTGGTATGGAGTGGATAGATGACTACTGGCCGCAGCTGCCTGCCGGGCTTTCAGCCTATGCTGTGGGGCCTGGCACAGCACAGGTGCTCGAGATATTTGACTGGCCGGTTTACTGTTCAGACAGGGGAGTCACCAGTGAGGATCTGTTGGCGCTGGCCGGACTGAAACACGTTCAGGGGCAACGCATAGCCTTGTTCCGCGGGGTAGGCGGTCGTGAATTGATTGCGGAAACTCTGCGTGAACGCGGTGCCCGTGTTGACTATATAGAGTTGTATCACCGTCACACACCTGACTATAGCAAGGATGTATTGGCGGATCTGGTTGCTGGCAGTGGAGTAAATGCGGTGGTGGTGACCAGTGCGCAGATTCTGGATGTACTGTTGCACGCGGTGCATAACAATCCTGAGGTATTGCAAACCATCCCTGTCATTGTGCCTTCGGAGCGGGTCCGCCAGCGGGCATTGGATGCTGGTCTGAGCATTGTTGTGAATGCCGGCGGTGCCGGTGATGAAGCCATTATTCAGGGTCTGAAAGCGGTTGCGCACACAGCGGGGTAGATCAGTGTCAGACGACAGTAAATCACAACCGCAGCAATCTTCAACGCCCAGGTCAGTGCCGGCCTCCAGGATTCTGGATGAGATTGGTCGAAACACGCATGCCACCTCGCGTTCCCGACAATCTTCCCGGCAGCTCTCTCGGCAACCCTCCCGGATCCCCCTGCTACTGATGTTTTTGCTGATACTGGTGCTGGCCGGCGGAGGCGGCTGGTTTGGTTATCAGCAGTGGCTTGCCCAGCAGCGCTATGAGCAGACATTCGTCCAGCTGCAGTCTGACAATGCAGCGCTGCGTCAACAGTTACATCAGGCCCAGGCTGCCATCGATGATGCACAGGAATCCCAGCAACAGGCGCTGACTGAAATGGAAGCGGCCGGGCAGCGTGATGAGCAGCGCATCAGTCGTCTTCAGCAGCAACTGGGTAGGGATATGCAGGATGTAACCGGCCTGGTCGAGACACTGCAGGGAGAGGTGGCCAATCTGCAACAGCGGGATGTGCGCTGGCTGAACGCCGAGGCCAACTATCTGATGCGACTGGCACAGCGCAAACTGGTTATGGAGGCAGATGTCACATCTACACTGTTGCTGTTGAATACGGTAAACGAACTGCTGGCTCAGCAAGACAGCCTGCTGGCGACGACTGCGCAACAAAGTCTGGCGATGGACATGCAGACGCTGCGGAATCTGCGCCTTCCCAACCGCGTGGCAATTTCGGAGCAGCTGTTGGATCTTGGTGCCCGGTTGCAGCAGTTGTCATTTTCAGCATCACGACAGGAGGCCTATGAGGAGTCTGTGCAACAGCGCCTGCAGCAGGGCGTTGCCGGGACAGTCTCTCAGGACTGGATGACTGCCGCGCTGGATCTGTTGCGGACAGTGTTTGTCTGGCGCGAAGTTGATCCTACGCAACCGGTGATTCTGCAGCCCGACCAGGAGTTATTGTTAAAGCAGCAGATGTTGCTGCAGCTTGAACAGGCAAGACTTGCGGTGGTTCAGGGTGATCCGGAAATGTTTGACATGGCGCTTCGACAGCTATACTCAGTCCTGGACCGGTTTGCCGGGCAGGGGAATCAGCGTGCCGATGTGTTACTGGCGGAAATAGAGACCATGCGTGGGACCGAGATAACCGCACAATTGCCGGATCTGGCTACCTCGATTTCGCTGATTCGACAACTTGCTGCGGTCTCTGCGGCAAGGGTGGAATAGGACGATGAGAAAGCTGTTTTTCCTTGTTCTGCTGGCGCTGATCGCAGGCGTGGCACTGATCATTCAACTGACCCGCGATCCGGGTTACATCCTTGTCGCTTACGGCAACTACACCTTCGAGACAAGCCTGTTTGCCCTGCTGGTTGTGATCATCATCCTGTTCGCGGTAGTGAAATTGTTGCGCAGCCTGTTTGTCCTGCTAAACCCCCTGAACAGGCGCGGCGTGCCAAAAAGGGGACGGAGGGATTAAAAGGGGACGGAGGGATTAAAATTTAATCCCTCCGTCCCCTTTTCATTCTATGCCCAGCGTGTGCCACAGGTCATCAACACGTTTTTTCACTGCCGGATCCATGGTGATGGGCGTGCCCCACTCGCGGGTGGTTTCTCCCGGCCATTTATTGGTCGCATCCATGCCTATCTTGGAGCCCAGGCCGGAGACCGGTGATGCAAAGTCCAGATAATCGATGGGGGTGTTTTCGATCATGACGGTATCGCGTGCCGGGTCCATACGTGTGGTCATGGCCCAGATGACATCGCTCCAGTCGCGGATATTCACATCGTCGTCGGTAACAATGACAAATTTGGTATACATGAACTGGCGCAGGAATGACCAGACACCCATCATCACGCGTTTTGCATGCCCGGGATACTGTTTGCGAATGCTGACAATAGCTAGACGGTAAGAACACCCTTCGGGTGGCAGATAGAAATCGATAATCTCCGGGTATTGCTTCTGCAACAACGGAACAAAAACCTCATTCAGTGCAACGCCCAGCATGGCGGGTTCATCAGGTGGCCTGCCGGTATAGGTGCTGTGATAGATCGGGTCTTTGCGATGGGTAATTTTTTTAACGGTAAATACCGGAAAGTCATCCACTTCATTGTAGTACCCGGTGTGATCACCAAACGGGCCCTCGGGTGCCATGTCATCCGGCTCGATGACACCTTCCAGCACAAACTCCGCACTGGCCGGGACCTGCAGGTCGTTGGTCAGGCACTTCACAACTTCGGTCTTGCTGCCACGCAGCAGGCCGGCAAAGGCATATTCAGACAGCGTGTCGGGCACCGGTGTGACCGTGGCCAGAATAGTGGCGGGGTCTGCGCCAATGGCAATGGAGACCGGGAACGGTTTGCCCGGGTGTTTAAGTTGCCAGTCACGGAAATCCAGTGCGCCCCCTCGGTGTGAGAGCCAGCGCATGATCAGACGGTTTTTGCCGATCAGTTGCATCCGATAAATGCCAAGATTCTGCCGTTCCTTTTCCGGTCCGCGGGTAATCACCAGTGGCCATGTGACCAGTGGACCGGCATCGCCCGGCCAGCATGTCTGCACTGGCAGAAACGACAGGTCGACATCAGCCTCATCTATGATGACTTCCTGGCAGGGCGCGTTCTTGCGCACAGTGGGTGCAATGTTCAGCACCTTCTTCCAGGTCGGCAGGTTTTCCCAGATGTCCCGCCAGCCCTTGGGGGGTGTCGGTTCTTTCAGAAAGGCCATCAGTTTGCCGACATCGCGCAAACCTTCAATATCCTGTTGCCCCATGGCCAGAGCTATCCGACGGGTATTGCCAAACAGATTTCCCAACAGTGGAATGGACGAGCCAACCGGATTCTCGAATAGCAGCGCCGGTCCACCGGCCCGCAGTGTACGGTCACATATCTCGGTAATCTCAAGATTGGGGTCGACAGGTACACTGATCCGCTTAAGTTCACCTTCAGCTTCCAGTAATGCGATGAATTCCCGAAGATCCTTGAATGCCATAACAGGGGACTCTCTTGTTCTGTTTTTGCAACGATAGCAGCTAACTGCATTTGATGGATAGAATGCTCTGAAACCTTGAGCTGTCTTACGCCAAATCTCAACACAAGGATGTATGGTCCTTATCAATAGTCGCGGACGTGCATTTAAGCGTTTTCGAGGCCGCAGTAGCGAGGCAAAAAAGGCCGGGAGAGCGCAATTTACAAATCGTAAATGAGCATCGACCGGCCTTTTTTAACGAAGCTAATGCAACGATGATAGCTTAAATTACTTCCGTTTCATCATGTTGAAAAACTCATCATTGGTCTTGCTGTCTTTCAGCTTGTCCAGGATGAACTCTGCCGCCTGCACATCCTCCATGGAGCTGAGAATCTTGCGCAGAATCCACATACGTTGCAGCTCTTCTTCACCGGTGATCAGTTCTTCGCGACGGGTGCCGGAGCGACGGACATTGATAGCGGGGTAGATACGCTTCTCGGCAATTTTGCGGTCAAGATGGATTTCCATGTTGCCGGTGCCCTTGAATTCTTCGTAAATCACTTCGTCCATCTTTGAGCCGGTATCAACCAGAGCGGTGGCTATGATTGTCAGGCTGCCACCTTCTTCCAGATTACGTGCGGCACCAAAAAATCGCTTTGGGCGCTCCAGGGCATGTGCGTCCACACCACCGGTAAGTACTTTGCCGGAAGAGGGCACGATTGTGTTATAAGCGCGCGCCAGTCGGGTGATGGAATCAAGCAGTATCACCACATCCTCTTTGTGTTCAACCAGGCGCTTGGCTTTCTCAATGACCATTTCGGCCACCTGAACATGGCGGGCCGGTGGTTCGTCAAAGGTACTGGCGACCACTTCGCCGCGCACCGAGCGCTGCATGTCTGTTACTTCTTCCGGCCGTTCGTCAATCAACAGAACGATCAAACGGCATTCCGGATTGTTGCGGGTAATTGACTGTGCGATGTTCTGCAGTAACAGGGTCTTACCGGCTTTGGGTGGTGATACAATCAATCCGCGCTGACCCTTGCCGATAGGCGCCGTCAGGTCAATAATTCGTGCGCTGAGATCCTCGGTGCTGCCATTGCCCAGTTCCAGGCGCATGCGCTCGGTCGGAAACAGCGGGGTAAGGTTTTCAAAGAGGATTTTTTGTTTGGAGTTTTCGGGTTTGTCGAAATTGACTTCGGAGATCTTGAGCAGGGCAAAATAGCGTTCGCCATCTTTGGGCGGGCGAATCTTGCCGGATATCGTGTCGCCCGTTCGCAGATTGAAGCGCCGGATCTGGCTGGGTGAGACATAAATGTCATCAGGGCCTGCCAGATAAGACGAATCGGCTGATCGCAGGAAGCCGAAACCATCCGCCAGAATCTCGAGTACACCATCGCCGCTGATATCCTCGCCAGCTTTGGCGTGTTTTTTCAGGATAGCAAATATGATGTCCTGTTTGCGAGTGCGGGAGAGGTTTTCCAGGCCCATTTCCTGGGCTGTTTCGAGCAGTTTTGCGATGGGTTTGGTTTTTAAGTCGGTAAGATTCATAGGCTAAGGTTTAGTTGGTTTCTGGTGTTTTATTGGTTTTGGATACAAGGAGTCTGTCACGGGCAGCACAGCCGGGGTCAATAACTAAAAAGGTATTAAAACTGGCCTGGGGTGCCGGTTAGTTAAAAAGAATCGGGTTTATGCTTAAGGATTCAGGCTTAGTGTCAGTCAGGTATGAGACTGGAATCCGCACCGCTCTCGCGGGGATGAGTTGGAATATAATGACTTCTGAAACCCGTGTCTACTAAAATTTGTGTTTATTTGTGGCGCCACGACTACTTGATGAGTCATGGCGCCGCAATGCTGTCGAAAAACGCAGTCAGATGACGCTGTCAATAAATGCAGCCAGCTGTGACTTGGACAGAGCGCCAACTTTGGTGCCGGCAATCTGCCCGTTCCTGAACACGATCAGCGTCGGGATTCCGCGCACGCCAAAACGGGGGGCGGTTTCAGTATTTGAATCGATATTGAGTTTGCAAATACTCAGGCGGCCTGCGTATTCATCGGCAAGCTCGTCCAGGACCGGTGCAATCATTTTGCAGGGACCGCACCACTCAGCCCAGAAATCAACCAGTACAGGGCCGTCGGCTTTTAATACGTCCTGCTCGAAACTTGCATCGGTAATGTGAACGATTTTGTCGCTCATGAGTAATTCCTTGTAGTTGGAAAAGAGGATTAAGCGTAAATGTTGTACATATCATAAGGCCTATAATTCTGGATTCAAGTGCTTTGTTTCAGGAGCACGGCAACCTTTTTGGCAAAATAGGTCAGGATTGCATCCGCGCCGGCGCGTTTGATGGAGATCAGTGATTCCAGGGCAACCGCGTTTTCATCCAGCCAGCCGTTCTGAGCTGCCGCCATGTGCATCGCATATTCACCACTGACCTGGTACACCATGGTCGGCGCCCCGAACTGATCCTTGACCCGCCGTACAATATCCAGATACGGCATGCCGGGTTTGACCATGATCATGTCGGCCCCTTCCGCCAGATCCATACCCACTTCATGCAAGGCTTCATCGCTGTTGGCAATATCCATCTGATAGGTATGTTTGTTGCCCTTGCCCAGATTGCCGCTGGAACCGACAGCATCGCGGAACGGGCCGTAATAGCTGGACGCATATTTTGCCGAGTACGCAAGAATGCGGGTGTAGATATGCCCTTCTGATTCCAGTGCCTGACGTATGGCGCCGATGCGTCCGTCCATCATGTCTGATGGTGCCACTATGTCGGCACCCGCGACGGCGTGAGACAGAGCCTGCCGGACCAGTGCGGTGACTGTTTCTTCGTTAAGGACATAACCATTTTCATCAATGATCCCGTCCTGGCCGTGTGTCGTATAAGGGTCGAGCGCAACGTCGGTAATAATGCCCAGTTCCGGGAATGCGGCCTTGAGCTGTCGGATGGCACGTTGCACCAGTCCATCCGGATTCCAGGCCTCGCGACCGTCCAGGCTTTTGGTGTCCTGGTGCGGCGAAGGGAACAGTGCAATGGCTGGAATGCCCAGTTCGACCAGTTCCCCTGCTTCCCTGAGTAACTCGTCAATGCTCAGTCGGTAGATATCCGGCATTGATGCAATTTCCTGTCGCTGGGCTGTGCCCTCAACAATGAATATGGGGAAAATCAGATCGTCAGTGGTCAGTCGGGTTTCGCGCATAAGGCGGCGGCTGAACTCGTCGCGGCGCATTCGGCGCAGGCGGGTCAGCGGAAACTGGCGCGCTGTAGTGCTCGGTGATGTATGATCAGACACAAAATTCTCACATTGAACATCGATTGGAACCGGATTGGTAACAAAAACTATACCACAGCGTCCAAGAGGTTCAAAAGCAGGGCCGTCTTTCGGCCAGACCAGAGGTAGTATGACCAGAACCAGAATGATTGTCGCCGCGCTGCTTGTTGCAGCCGTTTTTCTGTATATAACACTGGACCTGGGCCAGTATCTGACACTGGCCTATGTGCAATCACAGTTGGACACTATCCGTCAGTTCAGCCAGGAAAATTTCCTGCTGACCGCTGGTGGTTATTTTCTGGCATACGTGGTGCTGACAGCCTTGTCAGTGCCGGGTGCAGCCGTGATGACACTGCTGGGCGGTGCCGTCTTCGGACTGGCCTGGGGGCTGCTGCTGGTGTCCTTTGCCAGCACGCTGGGTGCAACACTTGCGTTTCTGGTATCGAGACTGTTGCTCAGGGACTGGGTGCAGTCGCGCTTCGGCGGATATCTTAAAACCATTAATGCGGGTATCGAGAGGGACGGTGCCTTTTACCTGTTTACGCTGCGCATGATCCCGGTATTTCCGTTTTTCCTGATCAATCTGGTGATGGGGCTGACCCCACTGAAGACATGGACCTTTTTCTGGGTCAGTCAGACCGGCATGCTGCTGGGTACTGCCGTTTACGTGAATGCCGGTGCCGAGTTGGGGCAGTTGAGCTCACTGAGTGGTCTGCTCAGTGGTTCGCTGATACTGTCGTTTGCCCTGCTGGCGCTGCTGCCCTGGGTTGGACGTGGCGTCATCAACTTCATGCGTCGTAATCGCCTTGCCAGAGCCTACAAAAAGCCGAAACATTTTGATACCAATATTGTGGTGATCGGTGCCGGATCGGGCGGTCTGGTCGCCGCGATTATTGCCGCAGGTGCAAAGGCAAAGGTCACGCTGATCGAGAAACACAAAATGGGTGGTGACTGTCTGAATACCGGCTGCGTGCCAAGTAAAACCCTGATTGCCAGCGCCAAGGTGGCGGAGACTATCCGGCAGGCTGAATCCTACGGCATTAAAAATGCTTCGGGGCAGGTCGATTTTGCGGCGGTCATGGAGCGGGTCCAGTCGGTGATCAGAACGATTGAGCCTAACGACTCGGTGGAGCGTTTTACCTCGCTGGGTGTGGACTGTGTGCAGGGTGAGGCGTTCATCCGGTCACCCTGGGAAGTTGAGGTCAATGGCAAGGTGATCAGCGCCCGTAGCATTATTGTTGCCACTGGCGCCAGACCGTTCATTCCGGATATTGACGGACTCGATAAAATTGACTATCTGCACTCAGACAATGTCTGGGAGTTGCGAGAATTACCCACACGCTTGCTGGTGCTGGGGGGCGGGCCTATCGGGTGTGAGCTGGCGCAGAGTTTTGCACGGCTGGGTTCGGCAGTTACCATTCTGGATCGCGCCGACCGGCTAATGAGTCGGGAGGATGAGGATGCTTGCGCAATCATCGAAGAAAAGTTTCGTGATCAAGGTATTCAGCTTATGATGAAGAGCCAAATGTCACGTTTTGGTGAGGATGATGAAGGGCAGTATCTGCTGGCAGTCAACGATGAGGGAGAACATAAAATCCGTTTCGACAAGGTACTGGTTGCGCTTGGGCGAAAACCCAATGTGGAAGGCTTTGGTCTGGAAGGCCTGACTATGCCACTGACAGCGGCAGGTTCGATTCAGGTTTCGGATACTATGCAGACAGCCTACCCAAGTATATATGCCTGTGGAGATGTGGCCGGGCCGTATCAGTTTACCCATATGGCCTCTTTTCAGGCCTGGTATGCCGTGCTCAACGCGCTGGCAGGCGGGCTGAAATCTTTTCGCGCCAATTATCGGGTGGTGCCGCGTGCTACATTTACTGATCCTGAGGTAGGACGGGTTGGCCTGAATGAGCAGGAAGCCAGGGAGCAGGGCGTTGACTATGAGGTAACCCGTTACAATCTGGACCATCTTGACCGGGCGTTGGCCGATGGGCATGCCAGTGGTTTTGTCAAAGTGCTTACCGTGCCGGGCAAGGATAAAATACTGGGCGTGACCATCGTCGGTCCGCAGGCGGGCGAGTTGATTGGCAGCTTTGTGTTTGCCATGACGCATGGCATGGGCTTAAAGACAATCGGAGGCACCACGCATATTTATCCGACGATGCTGGAAGCCAACCGCTTTGCAGCCAATGCCTGGCGAAGTGCGCGCGTGCCCCTGAAACTGATGCCACTGGCGGAAAAATATTTTCGCTGGCGCCGCTGAGTCGTCAGCTTGCGGTCAGTTCTGTACAACAAACGATGTAAAATACAGGTTCATTACGCGGTCAGCCACTTCCTGGGACTCAAGCAGCAGCAGGGCGCTTTTCACCTCATCCATGGCCTGTCTGCGCAGCACCTCCTTGCCTTCTGTTGAGGTCAGGTTTTCTTCCAGCTGGGATGAAAACAGGACGATCAGTCGATTGCGGATGTAAGGCAGGTGGCGTTGCAGGTATTGTGCGGTACCCGGCTCTATACGTACCGAGACATCTGCCTTCAGATATTTCAGGCGACCGGCGCCATCATAATTGGTCACAAAACTTGGGCCGAGGCTGTAATAGATCAAACCGGCCATGCCCGCGGCGGGGTCATCTGACGCTGATGGAGCTGCAGCAGCATGAACTGCCGATCGGTTTTGCTCAAACGGAAATATGCCGGGGTAGCTGGCCAGCAGGCAGCATGTCAGGATGGCAACGATATGCCTTGTGCGTGTTGTCATGAGTGACCTCTGAAATACCCGTGAGTCAGCAATGTCTGTCGTGTCGTTTCATCCATTCATTGTCGGCTGAAGGTGGCTATTCTTAAGCATTTTTTGTTAGCATGATCCGCTGCCTGATTTGATGCAACGAGGATTCTGATGCCTGAATTACCACCCGCAATTGCTCAGTGGATGAGTGAGCATGCCTGGATATCAACTCTGAACGCGACCCTGGTCGTGCTGGCTGCGGCGTGGTTGTCCAATTTCATCAGCAAACGCATCCTCGTCAGAGGTCTGATGAAGTTGCTGGACGCACCGGCCGCCAGGCCCGGGGAGTTCAGCAGGTTTGGATTTATCCGGCGACTGGCCAACGTCATACCCGCACTGGTAATTACGTTTGGCATCCGTTTTATACCTGATCTGCCTGAAGCAGTTGTCACTGTTGTGCTGAATGTGGCCAATGCGTTCATTGTGCTGACACTGGCGCTGGCATTCTCCGGCATGCTTGACATGGTCAATGATGTCTACTCGCAACGGCCAGACGCACAGAACAGGCCAATCAAAGGCTATCTGCAGGTCGTCAAGATCGTCATCTACGCGATAGCCGTGTTGTTGATGATTGCCACACTGCTGGACAGATCACCGCTGATCCTGCTCTCAGGTCTGGGGGCGCTTGCGGCGGTATTGATGTTGGTGTTTCAGGACACCATTCTGTCACTGGTCGCCAGCGTACAGATCACCTCCAATGACATAGTCAGGGTGGGTGACTGGATTGAAATGCCGCAGCTCAATGCTGATGGCGACGTGATTGATATCGCGCTGCACACCGTTAAGGTGCAGAACTGGGACAAAACGATTACCACCATTCCCACCAAGCGGTTTATCTCAGACTCTTTCAAGAACTGGCGTGGTATGAAGGATGTCGGTGGCCGGCGCATCAAACGGCCGCTGTTTCTGGATCAGACAACAGTACATTTTCTCAGCGATGCTGAAAAACAGCATCTCGGGAAATTCTCCCTGCTGCATGAGTATCTGGGCACCAAACAGAAGGAAATAGACGACTGGAACACCCGTCTGGCGGAAAACGGCAAGGTGCCGGCCAATACGCGTCGCATAACCAATCTGGGGACCTTTCGGGCCTATGTGGTCAATTATCTGCGCGCCCATCCTTCGTTGCGGCAGGACCTGACACAGATTGTCCGGCAATTGAACCCGGGTCCTGAAGGTCTGCCACTGGAAGTTTACTGTTTTACCAATACCACAGTATGGGTAGAATATGAGAGTATTCAGTCAGATATATTTGATCACCTGCTGTCCATACTGCCTGAATTTGGTCTGCGGGTATTTCAGGTGCCAAGTGGTGTGGACATGCGGACGCTGGCCAATGGTTACGGCCACAATTCTACTCAGGAAACAACTCAGGAAATGACTCGGGAAAACAACCATGACTGATCGATTACTGGCGCTGATGCCAAATGCCAGGCTACTGAACCTGCTGATATTTCTGGCCACTGCACTGATAATTGGTGCGGCACTGTATATGGAACATGTGATGCTGCTGGAGCCCTGTGGACTGTGCATCACCCAGCGGGTGTTTGTTGTGCTTGCCGGTCTGGTCTGTCTGGCGTCGGCCATTCACAATCCCGGGTCGGGCGGGCGACGTAACTACGCGCTGGGTGCCGCCGCCATGTGTGTGACCGGTAGCTATTTTGCCATTCGTCAGATCTGGCTGACCTATTTGCCGGAAGATCAGGTGCCTGCCTGTGGTCCGGGTTTCAGCTACATGCTGGATAATTTTCCGCTGATGGACACACTCAACTTTTTGCTGAAGGGCGATGGTAACTGTGCCGAGGTCAGCTGGCGCTTTCTGGGGATTTTCTCAATCCCGGAATTGTCGCTGATGGGGTTTGTGGCATTGTTTACATTGTGTCTCTATCAGGCCTTCAGAAAGGCAGTCTGAACGCAGAGCCCGGATGCACAGGTCTGCCGTTCAGATTCGATAGTCATTCCACTGTGCCAGAAATTCATCAAAGCTCAGGCTGTCACTCTCTTCGATGGCAGTCTGGTCGATGAGTGACTGTTTGCTGGCGGCAATAAATTCATGCAGTCTGGACGACTCAACCTGGTCATCATTAAACGCCTTCTGGGTGCGCTCAGACTCTGTCATGCCAAAGCGGCAGAAGGGTGAATGCTGCTCCGCCATGGCTTTCAGAACGCGGGCCGACGGCGTTTTTTCCGCATCCATGACTTTGCCTGACTGTACTTCCAGAGAGGCTGAGTACCTGCCGGTATTGTGCGAATGATCAAGAATAGTTGCAGTGTGGCGAATGTCGTTAAGCAGCACAGTGGCCCACTCCTTCAGCTCGATTTTGTCGCCGTTGCGCGCGAGTGTCAGGCCGGGTTCACGCCCGCGATTAACCGTCATTGCCAGATTCTGTTCGATCTCGCGATTCTCGGCCTGGTGGCAGGCCGGGCTGTCAGCCAGCAGGCAGTAAAGCAGAAATGCATCCAGAAAATGGATTTGTTCGGCATCAATGCCCAGTGGCAGGAACGGATTCAGATCCAGTGCGCGCACTTCAATGTACTGAATTCCTTCAGCCTTCAATGACTGAAGGGGGCGCTGGCCATCACTGCCCACGCGTTTGGGGCGTATGGTGGCGTAAAATTCATTTTCCAGCTGCAGCAGATTGGTATTGATCTGCAGGCGTTTGCCATCGCGCTGCATGCCGATTTCCTGATACGGGGCGTAGGGCGTCGACAGCGCGCTATACAGGCTGTCAATATAATTATTCAGGTCGTTGTAGCAGACATAAATGGAGCGCTGGGCATCACTCTTGTAGCCCAGATCGCCCATTCGCAGGCAGGTTGCGTACGGTTTATAAAGCGTTGCGTCATCCAGTTCATCAAGATTGTGTTCGCGCCCCTGGGTGAAGCATTTGCTTACTGCAGGCGAGGCGCCAAACAGATATACCAGCAGCCAGGAGTAACGATGGAAATTGCGAATCAGGTGCAGATACTTGCCGGTACGAAAGTCCTGCAACGGCTCGGTTGAGCCCAGCAACTGGCGATACTCATCCCAGAAGTTCTCCGGCATGGAGAAGTTGTAATGGATGCCGGCAATGGTCTGCATCAGGCGTCCATAACGATGTCCCAGTCCTTCCCGGTACAGCGTCTTGAGGCGGCCCATATTGGAAGAGCCATACTGCGCCAGGGGAATCTGCTCTTCACTTTCCACCAGGCAGGGCATGCTGGCTACCCAGAGACGCTCGTCAGCTGGCAGATTGTTATATACGTATTTGTGAAGATCTTCCAGAAAACCCAGGCACCCTTCAATGGAGTCTGATACCGGCGTAATCAGTTCCATCAGCGCTTCAGAGTAATCGGTCGTGATATAGGGATGGGTAAACGCCGAGCCCAATGCTGACGGATGCGGGGTCTGTGCCAGGCGTCCGTTGTGGTTGACGCGCAGACTTTCTTTCTCGATACCCCGATGAATTCTGGCCCAGTCAGCCTTGAACTCAGGCAATGCAAAACGCTCAAGTGATGCGTTGAATGTGTCGGACAAAATATCAGCCTCTGATGCGCAGCCGGTCAGCGGATCTGCGCAGGTAATGGGTCATTGCCGGCTGGCGGGATCCCCCGGGCAATTAAGCCTGAGGACCTGCCGCTACAATAGCTTCGGAAACGCTGAAGCGATTGAAGTTGTTACGGAACTGCGCAATCAGGTCGGCAGCTTTTGCATCATAGGCCGCCGGGTCTGCCCAGGTGTTGCGCGGGTTCAGCAGGTGATCGTCTACACCGGGCAGAGCGGTGGGGATGGTCAGGTTGATACCGTCCAGGTGTTGAGTCTCCACGTTACGCAGCGCACCGGATTGCACAGCATGCAAAATGGCGCGCGTTACCGGAATGCTGAAGCGCTTGCCGACACCGTGAGGTCCACCGGTCCAGCCCGTATTGACCAGATACACCTGGCTGTCGAACTCGGCGATCCGCTTGATCAGCAGATCCGCATAGACTCCTGCTGGGCGTGGAAAGAATGGCGCACCGAAGCAGGTGGAGAAAGTGGACTTGATGCCGTCACCAGCGCCCACTTCGGTGGAGCCGACCAGAGCGGTATAACCACTCAGAAAGTGATAGGCGGCCGCTTCCGGAGACAGTATGGATACCGGCGGCAGAACACCGGTCAGGTCACAGGTCAGGAATACGATGGCTTTGGGTTCACCGGCACGGTTGGCTTCAATACGGTTTTTGATATTGGTCAGCGGATAACATGCGCGGGTGTTTTCGGTCAGGCTGGTGTCGCTGTAATCAGCAACGCGGGTCTTTTCATCAATGACCACATTCTCGATGACTGCACCAAACTCGATGGCATTCCAGATGACCGGTTCGTTTTTCTGACTCAGGTCGATACACTTGGCGTAACAGCCGCCCTCCAGATTGAATACCGTGTCCTTGCCCCAGCCGTGCTCATCATCACCAATGAGGTAACGTTCCTCGTCAGCTGACAGGGTGGTTTTGCCGGTGCCCGACAGACCAAAGAACAGGCAGACATCACCGTCTTCACCCACGTTGGCCGAGCAGTGCATGGGCAGCACGTCTTTTGCCGGCAACAGGAAGTTCTGCACCGAGAACATGGATTTTTTCATCTCGCCGGCGTATTTCATGCCTGCCAGCAGCACCTTGCGCTGGGCAAAATTGATGATGACCGTGCCATCAGAGTTTGTGCCGTCGCGCTCGGGCTCGCAGACAAAGTCCGGTGCGCTGAGCACCTGCCAGACTTCCTTGTTGTCCGGGTTGTAATTGTCATTGGCCTTGATAAACAGCGTAGTGCCGAACAGGCAGTGCCAGGCATACTGGGCTGTAACGTGCACCGGAATGTAATGGGCCGGGTCCGATCCGACATGCAGGTCCGCCATGAAGGTGTCCTGATCTGTCATGTAGTCGCTGACGCGCTGCCACAGGGCATCGAATTTCGCCGGCTCAAATGGCTGGTTGACAACGCCCCAGTCTATCAGGGACTCGGAGTCGGGTTCCTTGACGATAAATCGGTCTTTCGGGCTGCGACCGGTGCGACGGCCGGTTTCAACTACCAGGGCACCGTTGTCGGCCAGTCTGCCTTCCCGGCGCTGCAGGGCCAGCTCGATCAGCTGGGCGGGCGTGAGATTTCTGAAGATAGTGCGATTGTTTTCCTGCGTTACTTCCTGAACGATTGTTGTCATGCCTGCGTCTTCCTGCCTGAGCGTCGGTGGATTCCTGGACGATATTTCGCATCTTGATTTTTAGTGCTCAGCATTATGCCAAAAAAAGCAGATAGTGAACACCAAAAAACTGGCCGCTTTCACGCGGCACATGGCTGGTCTAAACGGGTCAGTAGCGGCCTTTCATGGCCTGCCGCAACCGCCGGTCTTTTTTGTTGGGTTTGTCCTGGGCAAACTGTCCTGCGGCCTGCATTTTACGCTGCTCGGCCAGTTTTTCACGCTCCCGGATACTGGCCTCGGATTCCTCGTACAACTGCTGTGCTTCAGGGGCACTGCGGCGCTGTTCGGACAATCCGGTGACCGTCAGAATGCGTTGATCCCAGCCCTGCCTGACCTTCAGCACGGCGCCGATCGCGATCTCTTTGCCGGGTTTGGGTTTCTGACCTTCAATTTCAACTTTGCCGCCCTCGATGGCGGTTTTTGCCAGCGCGCGGGTTTTAAACAGGCGGGCGGCCCACAACCATTTGTCCAGGCGAACTTTTGCGGCAGATTCAGTGGGATTGTGACTGTTCATGGCTGTGTCCGGGGCTCGGGGCTGTTTATAGAGCTCATGGCTGTATATGGAGCTCATGGCTGTGTATGGGGCCTGGCGGCAGGCAGTGGGTCGGGCATGATGTCACGGAACTGCCGGATGGAAGTGAACTCCTGCGGCGTGAGCGCCGGGCGCTGGCTGTCCGGCTGTTCAATGGCATACAAATGGCGAATACCCTCGGTTTGCGCCTGCCGTAGTACGTTCAGATTGTCGTCAAACAGGGCGGTACGCTCGGGGTCGTAGTGCTCTACTTCTCGCAGGTGCTGCCAGAATCCGTGGTTCTCCTTGGCTTTGCCCAGTGCATGAGAGCTGATGGTGGCGTGAAAGTGCTCGCCCAGGCCTGTGTGTGACATCTTCAGATTCAGGCTGCCAGGATGGGCATTGGTGACCAGAATCAGCTTTTTCTTGTGATGTCGCAGCCGTTGCAGCAGTTCCGGCACATCGGGTCTGATGGCGATCCTGTGACGGACATCTTCTTTCATCTGCTGGATGTCCAGCTGCAGTTTGCTGGTCCAGAAGTCGATACAGTACCAGTCCAGTTGACCGTGCATGGCGCGGTACTGGTCACTGAGCATCGCCCAGGCCGCCTCGGTGCTGATGCCGATTTTGGCACCGTAGGTGGCGGGCACCAGCTGTTCCCAGAAATAGTTGTCGAAGTGCAGATCGAGCAGCGTGCCGTCCATGTCAAACATGACGGTATCGATTTCTGTCCAGTTGACCATGGTGTAAACTTCTTTTGAATTGGACGATATAAATATTACAGGGGCATTATGCTACTCACACGGTCGGTGCTGCAAACGGTCAGACAGATCGCCGAACGGGCGGGGCGGGAAATTCTGGCAGTCTACAGTCATGTTGATGGGCCACAGGTGCAGCTCAAAGCCGATGACTCGCCGCTGACCGAGGCAGATCTGCGCGCCAACCGGGTTATTGTCAGTGAGCTTAGGCGTAATTTTCCGGACATACCGGTACTATCTGAGGAATCCGAGCCTGTGCCGTTCAGTACCCGACGCCGCTGGCAGAGTTACTGGCTGGTGGATCCGCTGGATGGCACCAAAGAGTTCCTCAGCAGAAACGGAGAATTTACGGTAAATATCGCTTTGATCAATGATGGCGATCCGGTCATGGGGATTGTGCATGTGCCTGTTACCGGGGTGACTTACGCGGGGCTGACGCAGGGCTCTGAGTCAGGTGCATGGCGATATGACGGCGGAATTGAAGACCCTGAAGAGATGTGTGAGGGGCGCAGTCTGCAAGCGACAGAATTGCCGTCGCCAGCGCAGTGGCCGGAATTGACACTGCGGGTGGTTGCCAGCCGTCGCCACGGTGGTGAACAGTCTGAGCGATTGCTGGCCATGATGCGTGCCAGGGTAGGTGATCTGGAATTGGTGAATATGGGTAGCTCCCTTAAAATGTGTCTGATTGCTGAGGGCAAGGCGGATTTTTATCCGCGTCTGGCACCTACGTCGGAGTGGGATACAGCGGCAGCGCACGCAGTACTTAAAGCGGCCGGTGGCAAAATAGTAAACACGGGTATGCAGGTGCTGCGTTACAACACAAAGGAGAGCACCCTTAATCCGCATTTTTATGCGCTGGCGGGCGGTGACGGGTGGGATGAACTGCTTGAGGGCGTGCGATGACGGGACTCGCGCATGAAAGTTTCCGGCAGGCGGCCGGAAGTGCAGGACGCACGGTTGCGCTGCTGGTTCTGGGGTTGCTGTTAGTCAGATTTTTGCCATTTCCTGCATTGGGTGGGCTTGCCAATTACCTGCCTCTTCATGCATTGCTGGAAACCTTTGCCATTGTTGTTGCCGGCATGGTGTTTGTCATGGGCTGGTATACGCAGCAGACGGACAACAGTCTGCGTGTGCTGGTATTGGCCGCCCTGTTTCTGGGCGTGGCAATACTCGATTTCAGTCACATGATGTCCTACACCGGCATGCCGGAGTTTGTTACGCCGTCCTCGCCGGAGAAAGCAATCAACTTCTGGCTGATGGCACGATTGCTGGCGGCGCTGGCACTGTTGAGTGCGGCATTGTTGCCTGACCGGAGCCTGGGCAGGTACGCGCGCCACTTATTGCTGTTGTTGCTGGCATCAGGTCTGGCGCTGATTCATTACTGGTTTCTGTTTGTGCCGGCCAGTGTCCCGGCAACCTTTGATCCGGTAACTGGCCTGACCGAATTCAAGGTTATCAGTGAGTATGTGCTGATTGTCATTTACCTTGCCGCTGCACTGTTGCTTTACCGTAAGGCACTTGCCACTCTGCGTGTCGATTATCTGGCCTTGAGTGCAGCGGCGGCTATCACGGCGCTGGCAGAAATATTTTTCACCTTCTACACAGATGTTGCCGATCTCTATAATACTGTTGGTCATGTTTACAAGATCATTGCGTACGCCTATCTGTACAACGCGCTGGTTGTTTACGGGGTCATCGCGCCTTATCAACAACTGGATGAACTGCGTGACAGGTTGCAGTCCACCGTCGATGCGATTCCGGATATGGTGTTTGAAATTACCCGGGGCGGTATCCTGCTCGCCTATCACTCGGATGCAGCCCGTGTGAACCTGCTGGCTGCCCCGGAGTCCTTTGTCGGGCATGATTTCCGGGAATTTCTCTTTGCCCCCGATGCCGTCGCTGCGATTGAACAGGCGATGCAGGATATCGGCAAAACAGGGTCGACATCCGGTCGCACCTATATGCTGGATCTGCCTGATGGCAGGCACTGGTATGAACTGTCCGGCAGTTTAATCTCAAAAAAGGAGGGTGAGGACAGTTATCTTTTGCTGGTGCGGGATGTTACGGCAACCATGATTGCGCGGCGGGAGTCCGAACGCAATCAGCGTATTCTGCGGGCAGCACTTGATCATATGCCGCTGGGTGTTGCCGTTAATTCAGTGGGTGAAGAAGTCAGATTCGAGTATATGAATGACAACTTCCCGCGACACTATGGGGTGTCCCGCCAGGCGCTGGAGTCATCGTCGGACTTCTGGTCGCTGGTGTACGAAGATGAGCGTGAGCGCGAGAATATAAAGAGCAGAGTGATTGCCGATGTTGCTGCTGGCGAGCCAGAGCACCTGAAATGGGAGGATGTGTGTATAAGCAAAAAGGGTCAGTTGCCCCGCTATGTCACAGCTCAGAACATTCCCGTTCCGGAGGAGGGGTTGTCAGTTTCGCTGGTGGAAGACGTGACTGAACGTTTGCTGGTTGAGCAGGAACTGCGTATCGCTGCAACTGCTTTTTCGTCCCAGGAAGGGATCATGATCACTGATGCCGATCAGCGCATTCTGCGAGTGAACGAAGCGTTTTCCCATACGACCGGATACACCCAGGAAGAACTGGTTGGTCAGAAACCCGCTATCCTGAGTTCAGGTAAACATGACGAGGATTTTTACCGGGCGATGTGGCAGAGCATTACCGGGAAAGGCAGCTGGCATGGTGAGTTATGGAACAGGCGCAAGAATGGTGAGATTTTTCCGCAATCATTGACGGTGACTGCCGTCAGGAACTCGGCCGGTGAGATAACTCATTTTGTTGGTGATTTTATTGATCTTACCGAGATAAAAGAGGCAGAGGATGAGATCAGTCGACTCTCCTACTACGACCCGTTGACCGGGTTGCCCAACCGACAACAGTTTCATGTGCTGCTGGACAGGGCCGTAAGTTCCAGTGCCGAGCGCCAGCGCATTGGCGCCTTGCTGATGCTGGATCTGGATCACTTTAAAACAATCAACGATACCCTGGGACATGAGGCGGGTGATCAGTTGCTGGTACAGGTCAGCAACAGATTACAGAAATCGGTGCGGGCAGGCGATGTTGTGGCCCGTTATGGGGGCGACGAGTTCATATTGATTCTGGCGCAGCTGGAGCGGGAGCCGGATAAAGCCGCTGCTACAGTTCAGCGTATTTCAGCCATGATTCTGGCAGCGGTCGACGACACGTATTCGGTCAGCGGCAACGACTACTACACAACGTGCAGTATAGGTGCAACTCTGTTCGATGGTGTCGGCGCTGCGTCGTCTGAATTGCTGAAGCAGGTGGAAATTGCCCTGTTTCAGGCCAAGAGTGTGGGTCGGAATACTATCAGCTTTTTTGATCCGGAATGGCAGGTAGCCGTCAATGAACGTGCATTGATGGTGACGGAAATGCGCGAAGCTCTGAAAGCGCATCAGTTTGAATTGTATTATCAGCGGCAGCAGGATGGTGAAGGAAACCTGACTGGTGCCGAAGCGCTGGTGCGCTGGAACCATCCGTCCAAAGGTGTTCTGGCGCCGGGTGAATTTATTCCGCTGGCAGAGGAGAGCAGGTTAATCTCGGCACTGGGTGCAGAAGTCATGGAGATGGGTTTGCAGCAACTGCATAGCTGGCAGGCTGATGCGCGTTTCAAAAACATAAGCCTGAGTATCAACCTGTCAGTGGATCAGTTCTATGAAGCGGACTTCGCGGACCGGTTGATAGCGCGAATCGATGAGTTGCAGCTGAATCCGAAAGGTTTAACGCTGGAGTTTACCGAGTCGTTGTTGATGAATGATCTGGAGTTGGCGCGGCGGAACATTGAGCGCCTGCACAAACTGGGCATTCGTTTTGCCATCGACGACTTTGGTACCGGCTACTCGTCACTTTCATACCTGAGCGAGCTGTCGGTGGATCAACTCAAGATTGATCAATCGTTTGTCCGCAATTCCGGCGCAAGCAGCAAGGACGCCGCTATTGTCAAAACGATAATTGATATGGCCGGCACAATGAGCATGGAGGTGCTGGCTGAAGGCGTGGAGACGGATGAGCAGAGGCAGTTTCTGATGGAGCAGGGCTGTGCATTGTATCAGGGGTATTTGTTCGGTCGGCCTGTGCCGATTGATGAGTTTGGAGAATAAAAAAGAAAAAAAGGGGACGGAGGATATAAAAAAGGGGACGGAGGATATTTATTTTTGGCACGTTGGAGTTTTTTTGCTATGCAAAAATTACTCCTACGGCCAAAAATAAATATCCTCCGTCCCCTTTTTTCCTTTTTTTTACTCCACCGTAATCGTAATCTTCTCCGACAGCACCGGCGGGTTGTGTGGCACGTGCATGTGATCACCCAGTACCAGCTGCAGCGTATGCTGACCCGGCTCAAGCGTCACAGTAGTTTCCGTCTGGCCCAGTCCAAAATGCATGACATCAGCTCCCAGCGGCTGGCCCGAGGCGGGCAGGTCATCCTTGTTGATCAGCAGGTGGTGATGCCCGGTATTGGGCATCTGGATGCCAGCTGGCGCCACGCCCATGCCGGACAGGCCGAAAACGACTTTAAACGTCTGAGAAACCGTTGCACCATTCTGGGGCGAAACGATGTAGACTTCGGCGCCTTCCGGGGCCGGTGACGGTTGTGCGAGCAGGGCGGTTGACAGGCTTGCGGCAGCAATCAGACCACCTAAAAATGACAATTTTTTCTTCATGCGATACTCCAAGCATAGATAGAGCCCCTATTTAATGTCAGCGGTAGATTTAGTTCAAGTCTTGCCTGCGTCTGACACAGATCAACATCAATTGTAACAATTGGTTGAATCCCAGCCACTCCGGCATTAGACTGACCTCCGGTCATGACAGTCAGCAGTCGTCGTCGAATCCACGTCGTAGCTGTACCAGTGGTGCTTTTCGGGCCATTTGAGCATAAGAAAAATAACTATAGGAGTGACCACATGCGAAATGTCTATTCAGGCAAGCGTAAGTCTTTGGCGTTGGCAATCATGGTTGCCGGCGTGTCATTACCAGTCGCCGCACAACAGGAAGTAGAAATTGAAGAAGTGATCGTGACTGGTTCACTTATCAGGGGAACACCGGTAGATACCGCATTGCCGGTTGAAGTGTTTACTGCAGCGGAGTTGCTGGAAACCGGCAGTCCGACAGCACTGGAATTTGCCAAAACCCTCACCGCCGGCGGCCCCATCACCGGTGAAGCCTACTATTTTGGCGGTTCGGGCAATACCGGTAACGTCAGTTTCAACCTCCGCGGTATTGGTTCAGATAAAACCCTTACACTGTTTAATGGACGCAGAACCCCACAAAACTCGTCCATCTTCCCATCGTCGGTAACTGCCCGGGTCGAGATCCTCAAGGACGGTGCGGCGGTAACCTACGGTGCGGATGCCACCGGCGGTGTTGTCAACTTCATCACCGATAAAACCTTTGCCGGATTTGAGCTCAGCTCCTCCTACAAGGGCGGTTTTGACTCGGACGGTGACTGGGGCGTCAGCGCCAAAGCCGGCTGGGATGTGGGTGACAGCAATATCCTGATCGCCGCAGAGTGGGATCACCGTTCCCGGCTGCAGACCAAGGAGCGTGATTTTGCCAGTCTTCCCTATGGTGTTAACCCTGCACCCTGGTCCGGGCTGACCAATCTGGCCGGTTGGGTACCACGGGCAAGTCTGCCGGCCAACCCGGGACTGACAGCCAACAGTGAGTGGGGTTCACCGCTGGGGCTGGCATCGGACTTTACGCCGGATTCCTGTAATGCTGTTGGTGGTATCTACGTCAATGGCTATACCTGTAATTACGGTTACATTCCTTTCTACAATATTGTGGAAGAAAACGAGATCTACCGTTTGTTTGGCCAGGTGACCACGCAGATGTCGGACAGCATGGAGTTTTATGCGCGCGCTGCCTATGGCCGGGTTCACACGCCCGAGGCCTACGGATCTCCCTCGCAGCCGGTGGTCAGAGGGCCGGCACAGACCTCCGGTCTGACCTATCAGCTGTATGCGCCGATCAGCAACCCTTATGTTGCTGAATTTGCGCAGCGTTCCGGCTGGGCCAGCAACTCGCTGTTTGGACTGACGCAGGGCTTTACGCCCATCACCTACCGCGCCTTTGCGCACGGGGGTAACGATACCTGGGCGGGCAATGGCCTTCACAGTACACCCAATGAAAACGAAAGCCGTTACTGGCATATCTCAACGGGTTTCAATGGCGAACTGGCCAATGAAATTTCCTATGACTTTGCCATCACCTACAACCAGTTTGATGTTCGCAGCTCTGCGCCGGACATTATGGGCGCTCGTGTACAGCAGGCGCTGAACGGTTTTGGTGGTCCCAATTGTAATGCCCAGGATCTGGATCCTAACCGGCTTGGCACCCAGAATCCGGCCATGGCAGGTGTGGGCGACTGTATGTGGTGGAACCCGTTTGCCACCAATTTTGCCGGCCAGCCTGAACTGGGGCTGACAAACCCCAGCTACAACTCCAGCATGGAAAACCCACTGGAGTTGAGGCAGTGGATCTTCAATAAGCGCTATGGCGAGACTACGGCCTGGAATGCCACGGTTGATCTGGTGTTCAGCGGTCAGACCGGCATCGAATTGCCCGGTGGCAATGTCGCCTGGGGTGCGGGGTTGCAGTATCGTGACAGCAAGAACCGACAGACCGTGCCGGATCCGATTTACAACGGTGCTACGCCATGTTTCTGGGATGAGCAAAGACCGCTGGATCCCAGTCATCCGGAATACAATGGCTGCACGCCTGATGGTCCCGGGCCGTTTTTCTTCTTTGGCATAAATCCGCCGGATTCTACCAAGCAGGATCAACGTTCTGCTTTTGCCGAGTTCAATCTGCCGTTACTGGATAACCTGAATATGACTGCAGCTGTGCGTCATGAGGCATTCAGCGGGGACCTCAGCGCAACGGTGTACAAGGTGTCAGGCAAGTACGAAATGACAGACAACCTGTCGTTCCGGGGCTCCTACGGTACCAACTATCAGGCGCCGGGTGCAGGGCTGAATCCGGGCGAAGTCAGCACCGGTGTCAATAGTTACACCATTGCCGGCGGCGACTGGCGCGGGGCAACTACCATTACCGCCTCGGGTATTGAGCCTGAGACCGCAACGGTCTGGAGTGCAGGTACCATCTGGCAATCAGAAGGTTTTGATGTGTCGCACAGCTTCCAGTTCATTGTTGACTACTTCAGCATTGAAACAGAAGACGAGTTGGGTCTGCTGGCCTCGGCCAACACGATTGCCAGTTCAGTGTTCAGCATCGCACCTCCTGGTGTGAGTAATGTACCTACCAACCGCACGGCGCTGGCAGATTGCTCGCACCCGCTGATTGGTCGGGTAACCTTCAATGGCGGTACCTGTACCCAGGGCGTGACCACGGCCAACGACTTCGCTGCGATCACGACCGAATACGGTAACGGTCCGGGCCAGTTGACCGAGGGTTTTGACGTTCAGGCCAACTACAGCTTCCCGGCATTCGCAGGCGACATGCGCATTGGCGCAACCGTGACCAAGGTGCAGAAGTTCGAGTTCGGCGAAACCGTGCTTGACGGATTCCTGCTGGATCCGGGCGATGACCGGTTGGGTACCCTGAACTTTGCGACCATTGCGCAGGCGGCTCCCGAGTGGCGTGCCAACCTGAACATCAACTACGGCCAGGGCGATCACAACTTCCGCTTTGTGCTGGGTTATATTGATGGTGTGAAGGATGAGCGCTACTACAACGCAGATGGCTCCATAAACGAGGCCGGACTGGTGCCGGGTGGTTTCCAGCCAGGTACAACCACGCCGTTTGAGCCGTCATTCTACGGTGTGAATCCGGGCGGCTGGCTGTCTGGTGACTTCCACTGGGTGTGGGATCATCGGTGGGCAACGTTTACTGCATCAGTCAATAACATTACTGATGAAGATCCGCCCGCGTCACGTCAGGAGTTTGGTTACGATCCGCGGATCGGTAACCCGCTGGGACGTACCTTTGAAGTGGGCGTAAGAAAGACGTTCTAAAGAGGAAGAAAAAGGGGACGGGGGATAAAAGGGGACGGAGGATATTTTATTTGAGCCGGGGGAGTAATTTTTGCGGAGCAAAACAACTCCCCCGTGCCCAAATAAAATATCCTCCGTCCCCTTTTATCCCCCGTCCCCTTTTATCCCCTAAGGCAACTCAACCTCAGCACTATCCTGCGCATGCGCCCGTGTGAAACGGGGAACCGGCGCCTCAGTGCGTACCTGTTCCAGCCAGAACACGCCGTCATAAGGGTAGCTGTTGCCGCGAGTACCCATAAAATCAGAGTCGCCGTCACCGTCCATATCTGCTGCGACAAACTTGTCGAACATGCCGCGCTTGCGGCGTGATATATCGTGACGGGACCATTGCGCTGCAGCGTCGCCGGGATTCTCAAACCAGCCAATGCGCCCCATCGGGTCGGTCACAGCCGCGTTGATGTCGTCCGCTTCCCGCTCCCCTCGACTGTAGCTACCGGCAATAATATCGGTATCACCGTCACCATCAATGTCTGCAATCTCCAGGCCTGTGATACTGTCTGGCGCAAAGCTACCAATAAAGTGCGCATTCCACGCGTCTCCCTTGCGGGCAGGCTGTTCAATCCACACGAGGCCATTACCAACCCGTCCGGTTGCTGCGCCGATGATATCCAGCCGGCCGTCGCCATTCAGGTCCGCATACTCCAGATTAAAACCTGCCATACGGGCCCCGTTGATACCTATGGCGTGCTCCACAAAATTGAGTGAACCATCACCCGGGTTCTCAAACCAGACCAGGCGTTCTTCACCGCGCGTGCCTACAACAATGTCCGTGTCGCCATCACCATCCAGGTCGACCGGCTCGGAATTCTGGGGAATGCTGTAGCGTCCAAGCTCGATTTCCTGCCAGTTGTCACCCACCAACGGATCACCGCTTACCTTGAAGATGGAAACCGGGTGGGAAACCGCAAAATCGTCAGGGCCGGGGATCTGCGCGCCTTTATTCGGCGCGATGACTTCGGGCACACCATCGCCGTCCAGATCAGCAGCAAATACCCGGATGTAGCTGCCACGCCCTTCGGTCATCGGTAACTTCAAGCGCTGCCATTCAGTATCACGGATGCCATCACCCGGATTGGTCATACCAGGGTTTTGTAAATAAAGGATATGTGATAACTCGGCAGCCACCAGTATGTCCGGAAAACCGTCACCGTTGAGATCGGCCAGCGCCGCGTCTTCCGGCGCTGCAGCATCCAGTCCTTCGGCAACGGTGATGTTGTGCCATTGCTGAGGGTTGGCGCTGCCGAAGGCAATTCTTACATACCCTTCGGGTGGCGCTTCAAATCCCGGCGTAAAACTCGCAGAATCATAACTTGAGTCGGACTCATGCACTGAGACAATATCCGCATAACCATCCCTGTCCAGATCACCAACAACCAGACCGTCGCCGCCGCTGAGTACAAAATCCACATCAGCCGGATCGTCAATCAGGTGCTCGTGCCAGCTTATGTAGGATCCGTCGGCAGACTGCGCCTGCGTGGGCAGATCACCCACCGGCTGTGCGAGCGCCGGGTGGGAGAGGAAAAGAAGAAGGACGCCTTTTTTTATCATATGGCTTCACTCGCTAGTTTGTAACCCAGATCGATCATTTCCTCAGCGCGATGAAAATCCAGCACATCACAGGCGCTGACGGGAATTTCGATCAGGGTATCCGGCCGGTAGGCGGCCATCTGATAACGTCCAATGCGGTCCTGCATGGCCTCCAGCGACTTGCTCATGATATCAATGGCCGAATCACTGTCCTCACCGGTGGACGCCAGACCAATGCGCTTTTTGAAACCCTGCAGCCAGCTTTGTTCGGCCTGAGAGGCGTCCTTTCGGGGGTTTTCGTCGGACGATCCTGTCTCTCTGGTTTCTCCGCCATTCAGCGATACAACCACCATATGTGAGGCGCCAATTCTCTTGACGGGCGCGATGGGTAGCGGACTCAGCAAACCACCGTCCACCAGCGTGCAGCCATCCCGCATTACCGGCGTAAAAAATCCGGGTATCGCTATCGAGGCGCGGATGGCATCAAACAAAGATCCGGTATCCAGCCAGATTTCCCGACGGTGCTCAATATCTGAAGCGATAGCGGTAAAAGCAATATCCAGTTGTTCAATATCCTGCTCCCCCACCAGTTCACCCAGTTTGTCCATCAGGCGATCACCCTTGAACAATCCGGTATTGGTGAATGAGAAATCCAGCAGACCCAACACATCAGTGGCTCTCAGATCCCTGACCCATTGCTCGTAAATGTCCAGTTTGCCCGCAGCGTACAGTCCGCCGATCAATGCCCCGATAGAGGACCCGCTCACCGCTCTGATCTCATAACGGCCGCTGTCGTGAAGGGCCCTGATCACACCTATATGTGCCAGACCGCGGGCGCCGCCGCTACCAAGTACCAGCGATACAGGGATTTTTTTGTTGCTCATCCATCACTCCGCCGCCGTCTGCTGATTGCCAACTGGCCGAAACCCTAAAACAGCACGATACCACAAACATCTATGCGGGTGACCAAAAGGCACGAAGTTACGGAGTATGAAACACAATTCTCACCAGCGTTCCCTGACCGAGCTGGCTGTGCAGTTCAATCTGCCAGCTAAGCCGTTCACACAGGCGTCTCACCAGATTCAGTCCCAACCCGGTGCCGTGTTCCCGGGTGCTGAAACTGTGTTCAAATACCCGCTCCAGGTTTTCCTCGGCTATACCTTCACCAGTATCAATGACTTCAAGGGCGTCGTGCTGAATGCGAACGGTGATTTTGCCGTTTGCAGTGTGCTCTACAGCATTACGCAGCAGATTGCTGATCACAATCTGGACAAGGCTTTCGGACTCGTCCAGTTGCAGGGGTGCTTCCTCTGCAACGATCACCTGCGTGTTCCGCTCCTCAAGCTGCGGTCGCAGTTCATCAATCAGATGCTCCACCAGTGGCGCGACCAAAACCGACGAGGACGACTGAACGGGGCGTGCTTCTTCCCGGGATAACAGCAGACTGACTTCAATAAAACCCAGCATGTCATGGCAGGCCCGCTTGATTCGATTGATGGCACGTCCTGCGGCCGCGTCGCCGCGTAGCAATGTTGACTGTGACTCCAGAACTTCAACTGCACCTGTTACTACCGAGAGCGGGGTACGCAATTCGTGACTGGCCGCTGTCGTGAAGTATTTCTCGCGCGCAACAAAACCATCCAGTCGTTCCAGATAGGCGTCAAACGCCTGCGCAATACGGCCGACCTCATTGCCGGTAAATTCGGCGCTGAGACGAATGCCGCGCTGTTGTGGCTGAATGCCGGAAATCCGTTCTGTCAATTGCCGCAGTGGGGACAGGACTGCAGCGGACGCTCTGAACGCCGAGATTACGGTCACAACCAGCAACACGGCAACACCCATCACCATCAACAGGAGTACCCAGTGTTCCTGACTCTCCCACTCGGTTATATCGTAGGTCAGCACAGCATGCGTGCCTCCCATGTCACTCACCTGAACCTGGTAGTAGTTATCATCCACCCTGATGCTGTGATGTGATCCCGGTGGCAGGGCTGCAAAGGCCGCAGGCATTTGTGCCAGGGCATCACCTGTATACAGCTTCCAGGCGGGGAGCAGTCGCATGTCCAGTGTTGCCGGATCCGTTGATGCTGACATCATCAGGGTCAGTTGTTCCTCGGCCATGTGGCCAAATGCCACGGCTTCCAGACGCACCTTGATTTCCCAGATAGCGATGACAAACACACTGCTGATGAGTGTGACCAGTAACACTATCGCCAGAATCAGCCTCGCTTTCAGACTGAGGGTGCTTCCGGAAGGGTGTGCAGACTGCAGTTTCATTGCGATTGCGCTCCTGAATCTTCCGCTTCGGCAAGCCGGTAGCCAGTGCCATGAACGGTATGGAGAAGTTTTTTTGCAAAAGGTTTATCAATCACTGTCCGCAGCGCATAGATGTGTGTTCTGAGGATATCGTTATCCGGAGGATCGTCGCCCCAGACTTCGTGCTCCAGTTCCTGCCGGGTCACAACACGCCGTGAGTGACGCATCAATACTTCCAGGAGTTTGCGCTGAATCGGGTTCAGATCCAGCACAACGCCGTCGCGCTCGGCGCGCAATGTGCCAAGATCAAACACCAATGGCCCAACGTTCAGGGTGTCCGAAGCCCCCTGATTTCCATGACGATTGACCAGCGCTTTTAACCGCGCCTCCAGTTCCCTGATGGAAAACGGTTTGACCAGATAGTCGTCGGCCCCGGCGGCAAAACCAAGCAGCTTATCATCCAGCTGGTCGCGGGCGGTCAGCATCAGAACAGGCGTGGCTGGTCCGCCGCGCTCCCGAAGCGCACGGCATACCGACAGGCCATCCATGCCGGGCAGCATGATGTCCAGGACAATAACATCGTAGGCATTGGTGGTGGCCAGCTGCAGCCCGCCCGGGCCGGTGACGGCAAAATCGAGTGTGTGCCCAAGGGGCTCAAGATAATCGGCTATGTTTTCCGCAATATCCCGATTGTCCTCCACGATCAGTATTCTCATCTGTGTAATCCTGATAGTTGCATTTCTCCATTCTGACACGGATGTTGCAAAAAATTTGTCAATTCTTTCGGTTGATCTGTCCCTCTGATGCTGCTCACAGGTGCAACTCTTTGATGCAGATCAGTGAAATGACCTATCGATAGAGCGTGTAGACAAAATTTCGACATTCACCTGCGTAGACTGCAGCAATAACCCACATTTACCTTGCAAGGAGTGACCGTGTGAAACACTCTGTTCTGTCAGTTCAACGGCTTAAAACATTTGTCATCGCCGGCCTGACACTCGCTATCACTACTCAGGTAGTGGCCATTGATCACGAACCACTGGTACGCAGTGATCAGGTGGATACACAGACCGTCATGCAGCATGCGCTGACATCCGCGCCGGAAAAAATTCTGACGACGTCAGCTGCAGATCAGGCAGCCGCATACAGCACGCTGGGGCAGCGCTGGATAGTGGGTGCCCCATCGTTGGAGACCAGTATTATCAACGATTCGCTGTTGAGTGATGTCGGTCAGCGCGAAATGGAAGTTGGCGTTCAGGTTCAGTTATGGCGACCCGGTGAACGCCGTGACGCGCAACAACGCGGGTCCGCCTATAACGGCCGCAATCAGGCCTGGCAGGCATGGTACCAGTTGATGGTTGCCGGCCGTGTCCGTGAGTCCCTGGCGGAACTGGAACGCGCAGACCTGGTGCTGGCCAGCGCCGTTCAGGCGCAGGAGGATGCAAACCGGCTGCTGGACATGACCAGGCGATTGCAGCAGGCAGGCAGCGCAGCTGAGATGGATGTGCTGCAGGTCGAAAGTCTGCTGCTGGCGGCTGAAAAGCAGGTATTGGATGCTGATGCGATGGTTGTGGATGCCGAGCGTGAATATCAGCTACTGACTGGCGGGCTGCACATGCGGCCTGCACAGGCCCACCGTGAGGTACAGAGTGGGGAGGAAGAGATCGGCACCAGCCATCCGCTGATTCAGTTGCTACAGGCCGATCTGCAAATCAGCGAGGCTGCCATTCTGGACGCCGAGCGCCAGGCCAAAGGCAGTCCTTCCGTGCAGCTGGGCGTGCGCCGTGAACGGGGTGCATTTGCCCAGCCCTATGTTGAAAGCGTCGGGCTCAGTGTTTCCATTCCGCTAAGCAGCAAACGTATCGTCAATGCCAGTACCAGTAATGCACGCGCCAGTCGCACAGAAGCAGAAGTGGCACTGATAAATCAGCTGCGGTCACTTACACAACAATTACACGAGGTTGAGCATCAGCTTCATACACTGGAACAGGCCTTGCCATTGAGTGAGCGCGATCGGGATCTGAGCCAGCGTCAGATGCAGATGGCGGAAACCGCCTTCATCAACGGTGAAGCCGACATGATCCATGTGATCCGGGTCATGCAACAGGCCCGCAACGCCGACTACGAATTCAACCAGCTTCAACAACAGCAACAACACCTGATTTCCCAATACAACCAGATTATCGGAGTCCTGCCATGAAAGCAGCATCCATCCGCGTACTGAAACTTTGTTCGGCACTCGTGTTAATGACTACAGCAGCCACGCTTTCGGCCCAGGAAGTAATTCCTTTGTCAGACAGTGAGATGCAGGAGCTGGCAATACTGTTTGCCCCGGCGGCACCCGTTGGCAATACTGATGGAGAGCGGGTGCCGGCGATGGTGATTGCTTCGCCGGAAAACAGTAATACCTTGCACAGCTGGTTCGACGGAGTATTGAGTCAGTGGCATGTTGCGCCCGGCGATAGCATAGAGGCGGGCACACAGATCGCCACTCTGCGCAGTGAAGAATTACTGATGGCAGAGCAGGCGTTGCTGGGCGCGACCATCATGCAGGCGAGCGCTGAAGCGGCACTGAGTCGGGATCAGAACCTGTTTGATGCCGGAGTGATCGCTTCCGCCCGACTGGAAGAGACCCGCCGACAGCACCAGCAGGCAATTGTTACCACATCATCAGTCAGGCAACGTCTGCTCAGTGCAGGCATTGCGGCGGCGGATATTGATGCGCTGATTCGAACGCAGCAGGCGACAGGCAGGTATACCCTGCGAGCCGGGCGGACGGGCCAGGTTGTCCGTCGTCTTGTGCAGGTGGGCGACTATGTTGCTGATGGCAGCGCAGTGGCCGTTATTGCTGATGATGATCTGCCCTGGTTGCGCGCTCATGTGCCGGCCTGGCTGGCAGGTCAATTAAGCGCCGGGCAGACCATGCGTGTTGTTGAACAGAGCACCGAACTGCAGTTGCGGCAGATTGATCAGCAGATAGATCCGCAGTCGCAGACCATCAGCGTGCTGGCGCAGTTTACCGGCGCCAACAACTGGATGCCGGGTCAGACACTCACACTTATTCTTCCGCCGGCGACTGCCGGGGTTCGTATTCCGTCGAGCGCCGTTGTGTTTAATGGTCAGGACACAACCATTTACGTTCGTCGCCCGGGCGGCGTTGAGGCGCGCACGATAGAGCTGCAGACCATGGGGCGCAATTATCTGGCTGCCAGTGGCATAAACGTTGGCGAAGAGATGGTGATTCAGGGTGCTGCCGTACTTAAAGGCATCCAGTTAGGCCTGGGAGGAACAGAATAATGCTGTCCCAACTGATCCAACTATCACTGAGTCAACGCCTGCTGACAGGTCTGCTGGCACTGCTGGTGGCAGGGTTTGGCATGAGTGCCCTGCTGCAACTGCCCATCGATGCCTTTCCGGATATCTCACCAACACAGGTCAAGATCATCATCAAGGCGCCGGGCATGACGCCGGAAGAGGTGGAGGCACTGATCACTCAGCCGGTGGAAGTTGAGCTGCTGGGTATTCCACGGAAAACCATTCTGCGCTCCATTTCCAAATACGCGCTCAGCTCCATCACCCTGGATTTTGAGGAAGGCACTGACATCTACTGGGCTCGCCAGCAGGTGGCAGAGCGTCTGAATAATGTCTGGGGCGATCTTCCCGGTGATATCAGTGGTGGTCTGGCGCCCATGAGCACACCACTGGGTGACATGTTCATGTTCACCGTTGAAAGCGACACCATGACACTGGAAGAAAAACGTTTTCTGGTTGACTGGACCATCCGGCCGGCATTGCGCACAGTGCCGGGTGTTGCCGATGTCAATGCACTGGGCGGTTATGTTCGCACCTATGAAGTGATACCCGACCCTGCTGCCATGGCAAGGCTGGGCGTCAGTCATGAGGAGCTGATCTCCGCACTGCAGACCAGCAACAAAAATGATGGTGCTGGTCGTGTTGATCAGGGCGAAGAAGCGTTGCTGGTGCGTGTGTCAGGCGCCATCGGCAGCCTGCAGGATATTCGTGATATCCGTGTCATGAACAGCGCCGGACAGCCGGTGCCTCTGTCTCAGATTGCTACGGTCACCAGCGGCACCATGGAACGTTATGGTTCTGTTACTGCCGATGGAACGGGTGAAGCCGTGCAGGCGCTGGTCATTGGCATGACCGGTGCCAATGCCCGTGACGTCGTTAATGGCGCCAAGGCCAAGCTGGCTGAAATCGAAGCGACACTGCCAGAGGGCACCAGTTTTGATGTGTTCTACGATCGCAGCATCCTGATTGCCGGTGCGGTAAATACCGTCACCAAGGCATTGCTGGAGGCGGTTGCGCTGGTGGTTGTGCTGCTGGTGCTGTTCCTCGGCAATATTCGTGCAGCCGTCACTGCCGCGATGATTCTGCCGTTCTCGGCACTGGTCACTTTTCTGCTGATGAACAGCGTCTCCATGACCGCCAACCTGATGAGTCTGGGCGGGCTGGTGATCGCCATCGGCATTCTGGTCGACTCAGCCATTGTGGTGGTGGAAAATATTGTTGCCACCATGAGTCACCATGGCGGTCACAATCGATTGCCACGACTGCATGTCATTTTCCGCGCGGTGAAGTCTGTCGCGGTGCCGGTAACGTCCGGCATCCTGATCATCATCATTGTGTTCCTGCCCCTGCTCTCGCTGGAAGGACTCGAGGGCAAGCTGTTTGGTCCCGTGACAATGACAATTGTGTTTGCCCTGATCGCCTCATTGATTTTGTCATTGACGGTCATTCCTGTAGTGGCTTCGTACCTGATCACCAGTGCAGAACACGAAGAACCCTGGCTGGCGCGGAACCTGTTGCGGGTGTACACACCGTTGCTCAGAAAAGCGCTGGCAAAACCAGTGTACGTCATTGGTCTGGCAGCCGCCCTACTGGCCGTGACAGTTGCCATTTTTCCATTGGTCGGCAAGACTTTTATGCCTGCCATGGATGAAGGGGACATGATTGTGCAGCTGGAGTTGATACCCTCCATCAATCTGGAAACCTCAACCCGAATGATAACGCAGGTCGAAAAAGCGCTGTTGGCGGAGATTCCGGAAATTCAGCGTCTGGTTTCGCGCGCCGGTTCGGATGAGATTGGCATGGATCCGATGGGCCTGAATGAAGTAGACATGTTCCTGCATCTGAAACCTGCAGGCGATTGGGAAGCCGGGTCCAAGGAAGAACTGGAGGAAAAACTGCGTACCGTCATGGATCGTTTTCAGGGTATCAATTACGGTTTCACCATGCCGATTGATATGCGCGTCTCGGAAATGCTCACCGGCTCGCGTGGTGATGTTGCCATCAAACTGTTTGGCACGGATCTGGACGCGTTGAACCTGTATGCACAACGCATATCGGAGACAGTGGAAACCATTCCGGGCGCCGTCGACACAACGGCCACGCTCAACGAAGGTGCGCAATATTTGCAGGTGACTGTTGACCGTATCCGAGCCGGGGAGCTGGGTCTGGATGCCGACCAGCTTCAGCGTCGGCTGCGGGCACAGATTGAAGGGCTGGATGTAGGTACGGTGATTGAAGATGGTGCGCGTGTGCCGTTGATGATCCGTTTTGACAGGATCTCGGGGGACGGTTATGCCGCAATGCGCAACAACCTGATCAGCTTGCCGGATGGTGGTTTTGCGCCGCTCTCCAGTGTTGCCAGCATTGCCCGGGTGGAAGGTCCGGTCACCATCAATCGTGAAGACGGACAACGCTTTGCCGTGATTCGCACCAATGTGGAAGGACGCGATCTGGTCGGGTTTGTTGATGAGGCGCGCCAGGGTATTGCTGATCGCATTGATCTGCCGGAAGGTTATACGCTGGAGTGGGGTGGGGAATTTGAAAACCAGCAACGTGCTGCTGCCCGATTGACACTGGTTGTACCGGTGGCATTGCTCATGATTGCATTGGTACTGTTTATGACATTTCATTCCATCAAGCAGGCCATCATTATTCTGTCCAATATTCCGTTTGCCATGACAGGCGGGTTACTGGCCTTGTGGCTGACCGGGGAATTTCTGTCAGTGCCAGCGTCAGTTGGATTCATAGCCCTGCTGGGTATTGCTGTGCTCAATGGTGTGGTGATGATGTCGCACTTCAACCATCTGGCGGACAAGGGCATGCCTGCCGCAGAAGTCGCATTTGAAGGCGCGTTACGCCGATTGCGCCCGGTCATGATGACAGCATCAATCTGTGCCATTGGACTGGTGCCGTTGTTGCTGGCTACCGGTCCCGGCTCTGAAATTCAGAAACCACTGGCAATTGTGGTCATTGGCGGTCTGATCAGTTCCACGCTACTGACCCTGTTTTTACTGCCGATCGTCTATCGTCAGTTCCACAAAAATGATCAGGGCATCGCTGCCGCAGGAGAGTCTGCATGAAAACATTACTGGTAATGAATATTCCGCCGGCGCTGGAAGACGACATGGTGGATTACCTGCTGGCGCTGGAGGAGGTTAAGGGATTCACTTCTTTCATTGCGCAGGGGCACGGTGGTGGGGAACGGCTGACCGTGACCGAGCAGGTCAGCGGTCGCCGTCAGCGGGTTCAGTTTGAAATCATTGTCGATGAAGAGCTGGTTGAGCTGATAGTCTCCGGTCTGTCAGTCAATGTCGGCAGGGACATCGCCTACTGGCACCTGCCGGTCAGCGGTATCGGGCACACCTGAGGAGCATCCGGAACAGTCAGTCCCTGTTCTGTTTGCGCATGATTTTTTTACCGGTAATCATGGCGGATACAATGCCATTGCCATGTCGAATCTCGTCAATCACAACGGCGGCAATGTGCAGAAAACTGGCGGCCAGCATGAACCAGAAGAACAGTTTGTGGATGGCTATGAATGGTTCGCGAAACTTTCGCATGGCGGCATAACCATCCGGGTCCAGCATTTCCTTGGCCCCCGGAACCAGCCCGACCAGGCGGCTGTGATCCTCGCCTGCCCCCGTGGCCCATTCCGCAAACTCATGGCCGAATGGCGGAAAGTACAGATCAGTTCCCGCCAGTACCAGGCCGGTAGTCATTTGTGCAATCAGCAGGACATACAAAGCCAGCAACATCAATTTGGCGGCCGGATTATGACCCTGATACTCGGGTGCCTGTCCGGTGCGGATTCCGTGTAACCAGACTTTTAATTCGCCCAGGTATCCCCGGCCAAATGGCACAACAGATCCCCAGCGCGCAAACCTGCTGCCAACAAATCCCCACAGCAGTCGCCAGAGCAGATTAAATGCAAACACATAGCCGACATAGGCGTGCATGATTTTCAGGGTGATTTTCCCTTCACTGCTGATACCCAACAGACTTGCATACAGGATTGTTGCGCCTATGATCATAAGTGCCAGGACACACACGACATTAACCCAGTGGAATATGCGTATCGAACGATCCCAGACCTTTACTTCATGTAATCGATTTTCAGTTGTCATGTTAAACACTCCCCGCGGTCTTGATGATGCCAGTCTGGCTGGCTTGTGTGTCGTCATTATGAATCTGACTGACCGGAAAACAGATTTTCACCTGCAGTCCGCCCAGCTTGCTGGTATCCATGGTCAGGACGCCCTGATGTCGTTGCACAATGCGCTGGACTATCGAAAGTCCCAGGCCGGTGCCATGCGTATCGCCTCGTGAGAAAAACCGGTCTGCCAGTCGGGCCCGGTCCTGCTCGGAAACACCGGGTCCGGAGTCATCGATACCGAGACACCAGTCCCGCTCGTTTGCTTCGATACTCAGTACAATGCGTGTCCCCTGCGGGGTGTGCGTAATGGCGTTGCCAACCAGGTTCTGGATCAGGGTCTTGAATGCGCCGGGCTCGAATGCCTGATCCGGCTGCACATGTTCCGGTGCTTCCAGCTCAAGCAGCTGATTTTTTTGCAGCGCCAGTGGCATGATGGCCGACAGAGCGCTGCGCGCTTCCTCCAGCACATGAATGGCAATTTTTTCTACAGCGACGGTATCGGACAGCCGGGCCAGTTCCAGCATCTGTGACACCAGCCGGGTGGTGCGTTCAACTGCCTGTTGCAGATAGGCCAGAGACTCCTTTTGTTGTTCAGGGTCTGTGGTTGTCCGGGCGTTATCAAGGTGTACCTTCATTACTGCCAGCGGGGTTCGCAGTTCGTGCGCGGCATCGGCAATAAATTGTTGTTCCCGCGTGAGTAGCTGTTTGACCTGCAGCAGTAGCCGGTTGATTGCGGCCTGCATGGGCGCAACTTCCTGCGGCAGATCGGGATCTGTCAACGGCACCAGACTGTCCGGATCCCGTGAGCGCACCTGCGCTGCCAGTCGCTCAAGTGGCTTGAGTCCCGAGCCTATTGCCGCCCAGACCAGGAGTAGCATCAATGGGATGCCAATCAGATCAGGCAGGATGGTACCCATGACGATTTTGCCGACAGTTTCGCTGCGGATATCGCTGCGCTCTCCTACCCAGATGGACAGGCCGGTATCGGCCTGGGACAGCACATAGGCACGCCAGTCATCAGCGGGCCGAACGAGTGTCGAATAACCCGGGGTCCAGTCAATCAGGGAGACGTCAGGTGCGGAAAACGATCCGGCTGTGAGCTGGCCGTCGGCATCCTTTACCCAGTAGGCTACCTTCGCTTCGTAAGGATGTCCGATTGCCGGATGCTTGTCAGCCGATTCCACCAGTGCCCTGGCAAGCTCCCCGTGGTCGACTTGTGCCATGGGTTCACTGAGCAGGCCCGCCAGGACACGAGCACTTTGTGCCAGCTGCGCATCAAACAGTTCTTCAACTTCGTGCGCAGCATCGCGATAGCTGAACATGCCGAGTACCAGAGAACCAAGCACCAGCAAACCCATTACTCTGACGATAATGCGTTTGCGAATGGATTTCATGCTTTGCTCTCTATCATGTAACCTACCCCCCGCAGTGTTCGTATCAGTTCGGGGTAGAGTTTTTTACGCAGATGGTGAATATGAACTTCCAGCGTATTACTATCCACCTCGTCCGTCCAGCCATACAGCGACTGTTCAAGCTGGTCCCGCGTGATTACCCGGTCCGGCTGTGATAACAGTTCGTGCAACAGCACATATTCTTTTCGCGACAGTCCAACAACCCTGTCCAGATAGCTGACCTGCTGGTTGCCCGGGTTGAGTGTCACGCCCCGCAGTTCAATATTGGGAGCGGCACGGCCGGCACTGCGGCGCAACAGCGCGCGCAGGCGCGCCTTCAGCTCGTCAGTGTCAAAGGGTTTGATCAGGTAGTCATCAGCGCCGGCATCCAGACCGGCAATGCGGTCGCGCACGCCGTCACGGGCCGTGAGTATCAGTACCGGTGTCTGCTGTCGCCGGTCCCGCATCGAACGCAGGACAGTCAGGCCGTCCATTTTTGGCAGGCCCAGATCGAGAATGGCGACATCAAAGTGCTCACTGCTTAGCGCGTGCAGCGCACTGCGCCCGTCACTCAGCCAGTCCAGCGTATACGACTCGGAGCGCAGCGCGGTCATTATGCCCTGGGCCAGAGACTCATCGTCCTCTACCAGCAGAACGCGCATGGCAATGCTCCCTGTCTGTTTATAATTGTGAGATCAATGATTGTATTTCAGCCCGACGTCCGCGATCAGCCAGTTCCCGGTCCGGTCTGGCCGGCGCTGCCAGTGCTTTCTGCAGTGTGGTGCGGGCTTCATCATAACGCTTCTGATTAAACAGATAGTCACCCATAAAGTAGTTGCTGTCGATACCATCGGGATTTATTTCCAGCGCTTTACGCAGCAGTTTTTCGGCTTCCTTTTTGTTGCCGAATGCGATCGGCCAGGAGGGAACCTGATAATACAATGCACCCAGGCTGGTATATGCGGAGCCCTGCAACGCGGCAGGATCCAGTTCCAGTGCCGCTTCCAGCTGTCTGCGGGCCTCTTTTACGCGGGACAGTGCGCCCAGGCCGCCGTCTACACCCGCCCAGGTGCTCAGAATGATACCGTACCAGATGCGGGTTTCGGCATTGCCGGGGTCGGCGTCGACCAGCATCTCCGCCTCGGCTGCCAGTGCCTCGAACACCTCTGCCTGCCTTTCCTTGCTGGTCTGATAATTGGCAACAGCCCAGTCTGATTGCAGCTTTTCATAGTCCGCCGCGGATGCGACGCTGCTCAAGCCAAGCATAAACACCAGACACATAATCGATAAAGATTTCATCAGGATTCCTCCACACGTGTAGCATAGTGACGAATTGTGGCCAGCTGCTTGCGCAAGGATCGACTGATCAATTGCGGCAACAAGCCATTCAGGCGAATAAACAGTCGCTCCGGAAAACCCAGATGGACTTCTGACAGATTTTTCTCAAGCGACCTGATCAGGCACCGGGCGACATGTTCCGGTGAGTCCATCCTGACACCCAGGGCCGTGTTCATCTCTTCAACGGCGGCGCTGTTCATGCCTGTGCGGGTCGCCCGCGGTGCCAGATAAAGAACGCCGACACGCGTGTCTGCCAGTTCCCGACGCAGTGCCTCGGAGAATCCGCGCAGGGCAAACTTGGTGGCACAGTAGCTGGCGAAGCCCGGGTATCCGATAGCACCAAATGTGGATCCCACCATCACCACACAGGACTGGGGGGCACGTTTCAGCAATGGCAGCATCGCCTTGGTGACCAGCATGGTGGCGGTCAGATTGATGTCGATCATCTCTGTAACCTGCTCGTCATTCTGATTCTCGAACAGGGCAAAGTCGTTGACGCCTGCGGCGTTGATCAGCAAATTGAACCCGGATTTCTGCTGCATTTTTTCAGTGAGCCGCTCACGATCCGCACTAACCCGCAGATCAGCCGCAACAGTTTCAATTGAGGCGCCGTAACGGCCCGCAAGCTCTGCCAGTGTCAGATGGTCACGTCCGACGACTACCGGTCTGGCGCCAGCCTCAACCAGTTGCGCCAGGATGGCCTGCCCCATGCCGCCGGTTGCGCCAGTGAGCAATACAACACTATCCTGCAAGTGCATACTGTTCTCCTGATGCAGGCAGAGTCCGGAACATCTGCGCGTACAGGTAGTAAACGACCCGGGCGGTGTCTATGACGCAGGCTTTGTCATCGTCGCTGTCCAGACGATTGACCAGCTTTTCAAAAAATTTCATATGCTCCAGATCCAGAGAGCCATGCGAGCTCAGATAACTGAACGCCGAGTCAGGAAGTCCAAGGCTGGTCTGCAGGGTGTTGGCAGCGTTGGTGGCAAGTTCGATGCTGGTTCCTTCAAGAACAAAAACCATACCGAGCATGGAGACCGGATTCAGCCTGTTGATCCGGTCATACATGGTGCTCACCATCAGCTCTGTGGCCAGCGACGGTTTGCCGTGGCGCACAGCTTCCGGATTGCCTCCACAGGCCCTGATGTCATTGAGAATCCACTCCTGATGACCGTACTCTTCATCAATGTATTCAGCCATTGCGGCGCGCAGCCATTCGAGTTTTGAGGGCAACCTGGCACCACAGGCCATCAGCAAAGGTACCGTATGACTGACGTGATGAAATGCCTGCTCCAGAAAAGCGGTATAGCTGCTGACATCAACGTCGCCATGCAGGGCATCCTGGACAAGCGGTGAGCTGAACAGGTACGCCTTTTCAGATTGTGTTGCCTGCGTTAATTCTTCGAAAAATGTCATAACCACCCCATACTGATCTGTGATTGCTGAAAGTGTTGTTGATAGCTGGTCAGAATCTGTTCACGGCGCAGTCGGCCGTTGATGGTGAGCTGACCATTATGCGGACTGAATGGCTCCCGGGCCCTGACCCACCTGCCGACCTGCGCATAAGTGGGCAACAGGTCATTGACCCGCTCAACCGCACGCTGCACTGCATCATTGTCAGTTGTCGCCGGCACAAGGATGGCGATATTGACCGGCAGAGCCTCGCCATACAAAAATGCCTGCCTGATTTCTGGTTGACTGCACAGTTCGGCTTCCACCCATTCGGGACTGACGTTGCGCCCGAAGGCGGTAATAAACTGGTGTTTCTTGCGGCCGTTGATGTGAACAAAGCCGTCTACTGCGAATCCCAGGTCGCCGGTAGGCCAGGGTTCATCAGGATTGTGTGGGCTGCCCAGATAACCCAGTACTCCGGCTCCGTGAACCAGGATTTCGCCATCTTCCGCCAACGCCAGAGTCAGGTGCGGAAGCGGTTTCCCGACACTGCCGGCCAGATGTTCTGCCGGATTGTTCAGGCATACTACGGAGGCACACTCTGAAAGTCCGTAACCCTCGTGTACCGGCCAGGCCAGTTCACTTACCTTATCCAGTAGGCGTTGGGCAACGCGCCCGCCGCCCACCGCAATAAATCTGAATGAGTCCGGTAGCTGGAATCCCCGCGATGCTGCTTGCAGCAGGCCGTCCAGCAACTGGGGCACGAGGATCATGCTGTTGGCACCGGAGGTGGCGATTGCGGCCAGAACCTTTTGCTGGTCGTCCGCGTCAAGGGAAAGCGCGTTGATATCACGCACACAAACCGTCGCGCCGGATAAAAAGGTGGCCCAGATACCCAGATTCTCAAGCAATATTGCCAGTGGCAGTAATGTTAAATGCTGCTGCAACATCTGGTCCGACGTGGCATCCGCCAGCGCCTGTGCGGTATTCAGCATGGCGGCAGCAGAGAGACAGACACCTTTGGGTGTGCCGGTGGTCCCTGAGGTAAACGTTATTTTGGCAGTGCCCGCTGGCATGACAACCGGGACAATTTCGCGCTGCCAGCCACACATGCCGGCCGCAAAGCCAAGTTCGGTCAACAGAAACGGATCCGGACGGGGACCAATCCAGGTGTCGGCAGCGGTCTGCTCCAGAAGGTGCCTGATCTGGCCAGCGGTAAAGAATGGCGGTACGGGTACACAGACACAGCCAGCCTGTAACAATGCCAGATCCCAGATAATCCACTTGACCGGATCCACTTCAAACAGCGCAACCACCCGCGCTCCGCTCACGGAAAGTTGATCAACCCGGTGATCCACCCGTGCCCGGAGGTCCTGATAGCTGTAGTTTCGTTTGTCAGATTCAATGGCAGTGTCACCAGGTCGGCAGTTGCTAAACAAACGACAGTTTCGTAAATCAGGCGCAGTCACGGTTCACATCCTCCTGCATATCCAATGCATAGCCGGGCAGAAAACCGAGTCGCTTGAATATATTTGCAGCCTCAAGCTGGCGGAACCCTTCAGGGATATAACCTGCCATTACTTTGGGACCGGTCGCATAATAACTGCCCCATTCCTGTACGTTGTGGTCAAGACGAGACGGATCTGCGTCCGCGAGTACAACAGGACTGAGAGTCAGGCGAGAGAAGCTGTTCAGCAACAGAGGTGTGCCGGTAAAGGCCACCCATTGAAAGCCACAGGTATATAGATAATGCGTCAGTGCCGTGATCAGTAGTCTGGCCATGCCCGGGGAGCCGGAAACCAGATTTCCAACCTCAACAATATTCTGTTCTGAGGCGGGCATCGGGCTTGAATGTGCAATCAGACGATCAATAGGCTCGTCCAGGTATTGCTGCAGGAACAGGTTTCCCTCGCCTGCGGGACGTAAACCAACTACCGCACGTATCTGACTGTCACTTTCCAGGCCGAGTAAAACAGGCATGAACTGACTGATCTGCGCACCATAGACGGATGCAAAGTGTTCTGTTACACATTGTTCAAGACGTCTGCGCAACTCTGTATCGCCGTCTGCGCGTTGACAAATTTTAATCTGCAGACCCTGATGTTCGAAAGACGCCAGCCGGTCTGTGGCAGGAAACAGCAACTTGCTCATGATAATCCCTCTGACTACGGGTGCATCATGCGCGCTGAATCTTAAGGTGAGCTTAAATCGTTTGCCAGAAAGGTTGCAGAAGTGACCGCGGTGACCGGAATACGCTATATTTGGTGCTGCATGCTGTCTTTTCGGAATGTCTGGCTGTAGTAGGGCGTCATTGTGTCCAAATCACTTTCAAGGCTGCACCAGTGGACCTGTTCACATCCGGTTCTTGTGTTTCCCCTTGTCTACATTGGTTGGGCGTATCTGTTCTGGATTCCTGTATTGCTTTCAGAATCATCAGTATGGACCTTCCCCACAATACTGTGGTTTCTGATCGGCGGAGCCAGCCCGGTTATTGCCGGAATCGGCCTGGCCGCAATGACGGGGGGCCGGGAACAGTTGCGTGATCTTGGCCGACGACTGATTGACTGGCGGCGTATTCCTGGCAAGTGGTGGCTGGTGATTCTGCTGTTCTGGCTCGGATTTGATCTCGTCATGGCTGTCGCAGCAATGATGTTGGGTATTACCGACACGCCACTGGATGCGAACTGGTCTTTGTTTTCCAATCCTTTTTTGCTGCTGTTTCTCCTGCTGCTATCGTTCATTTTCCCCGCCGTAGAAGAAGTGGGGCTGCGGGGTTATTATCTGGATACCCTGCAGCAACACATGGGGCCAACGGCGGCAGGGTTGGTGAACGGAACCGCGTGGGCAATCTGGCATGCTCCGTTTGTGTGGTTTCCCGGTTACTACGCCAACACCACGTTCAACCCGGAGCTTTACTGGTGGCTGCCCATGATCGTGTGCCAGACCCTGTTGATAGTGCAGGTCTACAATAGAACCCATCGCAGCATCCTTGCGGTTTTGATCTTTCACGGCATGATGAATTTTACCGGCGAGTGGCTACGCATATCGCCGGATATGTATCCCTTTGTACTGTCCGGTAATATTCTGGTTGCGATGTTTCTGGTAGTGTTTTGGCAAAGAGCCCGACATGCATAATATTGTTATTGCTGATAACAAGGATTTTTTTGATGCGCCAACGTGATCTTATTCCTTTTTTGACCATCGCTTTTCTGATCGCATGGGGCATACTGGGACTCTACATTTTTGCCCCTGAGACTATGGTTGGTTTGTTTGGCAATCTGACCGGTGAGCACCCGCTGTTTTATCTCGCCGTTTATGCTCCCGCTATTTCCGCGCTGGTTCTGGTTTTCTATCGGCACGGTAGTCAGGGTATCAGTCGCTTACTTTCCAGGTTGCTGCTGTGGCGGGCATCGGTCTACTGGTATTCATTTCTGCTGCTCGTTGTGCCATTGGTATTCTATGGGGCCGCGCTGTTCAAACAGGGAGCACTGGATACCCTGTTTCCGTTCACCTCGTTATCCGCCTATCTGGCTGCTCTGTTGCTGATGGCCATCAAAGGGCCAATGGAGGAAATTGGCTGGCGTGGGCTTGCCCTGCCTTTGCTGCAACGTCGCATGGCACCGGTTTGGGCAGCGCTGTTGTTGGGCGTCATCTGGGCGATATGGCATCTACCTGCGTTCATGTTGAGTGGGACACCGCAGAGTGCCTGGGCCATAACACCATTCCTGATTGGAACCATCGCACTCAGTATTATTGTTACGCCGCTCTTTAATCAGTCGCGCGGCAGTATTCTGCTGCCCGCGTTTTTCCACCTGCAGCTGATCAACCCGCTGTGGCCGGACGCCCAGCCCTACGATACCTGGGTGTTTGTCATTATTGCTGCAGCTGTGGTGTGGTTCAATCGGGAGACGATGTTTTCACGCAGTGGTGCGATAACGGAGGTGGTCTGAATTGAGAGCGGCGCTGGCGGCTGTCTGCGCAGTATTGCTTTCATCATGCACCTTTCATCCGCTGCAGGCTAAGCAGGCGTCACAATTCCGCGCGGAACTGGACCGTGTGCGTGTTGAATTCGGGTTGCCAGGTATAACAGCGGCTTACATCCTGAGTGACGGGACAGTCGAAACTGGGGCCTCTGGCCTCGCCGATGTTGAGGCTGAGAGGCCGATGACCGGGACTACCCGGATGCTTTCTGCCAGTATTGGCAAGAGTTTTGTGGGAGCCTTGTGTATCTCGCTGGCACTGGAGGGTCGCCTGGCGCTTGATGAACCTGTCTCACAATGGATCGGGACGTTTGACTGGTTCAGTCATCTGCCGAACCATGAATCAATTACGTTGCGCCATTTGCTTACACATAGTTCAGGAATACCTGATCATGTTTATATGGCAAGCTTTGCAGAAGCGTTCGCGGCTGAATGGCAGAATCCCCACAACTCTTTTTCCCCGGAACGCACGGTCGGTTTTGTCCTGGATGAGCCCGCGCTCTTTCCTGCAGGCGGTGGCTGGGCGTACTCGGATACAGGTTATATCCTGGCAGGTCTGGTTATAGAAGCGGTCACTGGGCGCCCGTTTTTTCAAGGCATTCAACAGCGTTTTCTGGACCCCTTGGGGCTTCTGGATACTACATTCGCGGATCGGCCCGATCTGGACAGGCTCGCCGCGGGATATATGCGCGCCGACAATATCTTTGGTTTGCCTGAAAAAAGTCTTGACGATAGAGGCCACCTGCGCTGGAACCCGGCAGTTGAGTGGGCGGGCGGAGGGCATATCAGCACCTCTCGTGACATTGCTCTCTGGGGAGCGGCATTGTTCTCCGGAGAAGCAATGGCAGGTGACTACCTTGCGGATTTGTTAATGACAGTGGAGGTAGAACCGGACTCGGCAGACATCGGATACGGTGCAGGTGTGGCAGTGTACACAACAGGTCCCTTTGGCCCTGTTTACGGACATGCCGGCTGGGTTCCGGGATATGTATCAAGCCTGCGGCATTACCCGGAAACCGGGGTAACCATTGCATTCCAGATCAATACTGATATCGGTATTATCGATAGCACGGATGATGTATTAAAGATCATTGAGGAGAAACTAATAAACGTATTTGTGAACAGAAATGGGTGAACACGATGGCGTCGACCAATGACTACGATCATGCAGCAAGCAATATTCGGCAACCGGGTAAAGCCCGCGCCGACGGAGTGCTCGATACCAGAGAGCTGATCCGCCACGCCGTCCTTGCCGCTTCCAGTCACAACACGCAACCGTGGAAATTCCGCGTTCAGAAAGACAGCATAACCATCCTGCCCGACTTCACGCGGCGTTGCCCGGCAGTGGATCCGGATGACAGCCATCTGTTCAAGAGCCTGGGCTGCGCAGCCGAGAATATTGTTCACGCTGCGGCAGCACAAGGGTTTTCTGCTGATGTCCGTTTCGATCCTGACCAGAACAGTGTAGTTGTTTCCATGAGTGCTGACGCCTCCGCACAGGCGACAGAGCTGTACTGGGCAATTACGCAGCGCCAGTGCGTAAAGGCTGCGTTTAACGGCAAGTCACTGGAGGCAGCTCAAATCGAATTGCTGGAGACGGCCGGTGAGGGTCGCAACGTGCGTACAATCATATTGTTGTCGCAGGCGCAGAAGGAGACGGTAATTGACTACGTTACCCGTGGAAATATTGACCAGCTGACGGATCCGGTCTTCAGGAAAGAACTCGTTTCATGGATTCGCTTTAATCCGGCCGCGGCCATACGTGCAGGCGATGGCCTGTCCGGACGCACCAGCGGCAAGCCAGCGTTGCCCACCTGGTTGGCAAAATGGATGATTGGACTTGTGCTCACCCCGAAAGGACAGGCAGAAACTGATGCCACTAACATCCGAAGTTCTGCCGGCGTAGCGGTGTTTGTGTCGCGCGAAAATGACAAGGCCGCCTGGGTAGAGGCGGGCCGCACCTACCAGCGCTTTGCGCTGCAGGCAACCGCACTTGAGGTGAGAACAGCCTTCATCAATCAGCCGATTGAAGTACGTCAGTTGCGTCCGAAGCTCGAATCGTGGCTGAATTTAAGTGGTGAGCACGCATTGTTAATGGTTCGATTCGGCCTGGGTCCAATGGCGCCCTTCAGTCTGCGCCGTCCGCTTGATGATGTGATTCTGACAGGGTAATCCGCGGTTTTTGAAACAAAGGCTGTTCCCGGGGAGGTTGCGTATGATTTCAGCAGCGCGTATCGGATTTGTCTCCGCAACCGGAGTATGCCTGGTTGGTATTGTTTATATTGCCGTTGTTGCTGTTGGGGTGTCTGAAGCAGGCCTGAGCGATCCGATAACAGATCCGGTGCTGGCTGTAATGGAGGTGCTGACAATGCTGTCCGCGCTTCTGTTTGTGCTGCTGACAGGTGCAATATACGATGCAGCAAGTGCTGAACACAAAATCTTCGGGATCCTGGCACTGATGTTTGCTGCGATGATGGCAGGCATTACCTGCACAGTACATTTTGTGGCACTGACTGCAGGCCGCCAGTCAGGGTTTACGTTGCTGGAATGGCCATCTACTCTTTATGCTGCAGAGCTTCTGGCCTGGGATGTCCTGCTGGGGTTATCCCTGATTTTTGCCGCCCTGACATTAAATGGCAACAGACTTGCAGTAGCTATTCGCTGGGCACTTGTTGTCTCGGGTGCGTTGGCACTGATTGGCACCCTGGGTCCAATAACCGGTAACATGGCTTTGCAGCGGCCAGGTATTCTGGGCTACGGGCTCGGTTTGCCGGCAGCTGCATGGATGCTTGCAATATTTTTCCGGAGGCGTGCCTCATGTCCCTGATGGTCATTCTCAGTCAGCTTCTCCTGCCGCTGGTACTGCTTGCGTGGCTGGCGGCATACCCTGCCAGAAACCCGATTGTGTGGATTGTACAGTTGATATCCGTTGCGGCAATTCTGTCGGGAATCGGGTTTGCGGCGCTGTGGACCATGCCGCCATTCTGGACGCCTTATGTCCATGCAGTGCTGCTGGTGCTGATAGCGGCGCTGCAGCTGATACAACGCATCGGGTCGGCGGACTCGTTCGGCAAGAATACTGTGGTTAACAACGTGTTGGTAATTGTGGTTGCCGGGCTAGGATCAGTGGGTGCTTACCTGGCCTGGCAGGCAGTGCAGGGGCGGGTGTTGCCTGACGAAAACGTGGTTGATATTGCGCCGCCCTTTGCGCCCGGGCAATACCTGGTGGCGCACGGCGGCGCCACCCTCATGGTCAACGTGCATCTGACAACGCTGGATCAGAGTGTCGAGCGTTTTGCGCCGTGGCGCGGTCAAAGCAGGGCGCTGGATATCTTCCGCATCACACCTGCGGGTTTTCACAAGAGCGGCTGGCTGCCAATAGACCCTGCGGACTATCAGACTTTTGGTGTGCCTGTGGTTGCCCCTTGCACAGGTGAGGTCGCTCTGGTTGTTGATGGACTGGAAGACATGCAGGTGCCGGTCATGGATCCTGAAAACAGGGCAGGCAATTTTGTTGCCATCGACTGCGGTGAGTTTGTGGTCATTCTCGCCCATCTGCGCCGGGACAGTATCGTGGTCGCTGCGGGTGATGACGTGGAAACCGGCGATGCACTGGGTGAAATGGGCAACTCTGGCAATAGCTCGGAGCCACATCTGCATCTGCATGCCCAGCGGGGGTTGCCGGTGGACGCGCCGCTGGGTGGCGAACCGTTATGGCTGACCATTGATGGCCAGTTTCCGGTGCGCAATGACAGGATACACGTGGACTGATTCTCGCCTCACGAGTTCCCCGGCGCGGGAAACCAATGCCGTGTTCTGTTGGCAAACGCCACCAGCGACAGCATGACCGGCACCTCAACCAGTACACCAACCACCGTCACCAGAGCCGCGCCTGAATTGAGACCAAACAGGCCGATGGCGACTGCAACCGCCAGCTCAAAAAAGTTGGACGTGCCTATTAATGCGCAGGGTGCCGCTACATTAAAGGGAACTTTCCAGGCTTTGGCTGCAGCATAGGCGATGGCGAACATGCCGTAGGACTGTATCAGCAATGGCACGGCAATCAATCCAATCAGCAATGGCTGATCCAGGATTACCTGTCCCTGAAAACCAAACAGCAATACAACGGTAGCCAGCAGCCCCAGTACTGATAGCGGTTTTACCCGCGCGGTAAATCGCGAGACGGCCGCTTCGGCCTCAGCCGGGTGCTCCGCCTTGCGGCTCAAGCGTGTGCGCGTGAGAATACCGGCCAGCAAGGGAATGACCACATACAGACCAACGGACAGCAGCAATGTTGCCCATGGAACCTCGATGTCCGTCACACCCAGTAGCAGCGCAACCAGCGGCGCAAACGCAAACACCATAATGACGTCATTCAGTGCCACTTGCGCCAGGGTATAGTTGGGATCGCCACGGGTAAGCTGAGACCAGACAAATACCATGGCGGTGCAGGGCGCCGCTCCCAGCAGAATCAGCCCGGCGATATACTGGTTGGCATTGGCCGGGTCGATCAGGTCAATAAATAGCGTATGAAAGAACAGCACGCCCAGACCTGCCATGGTGAAAGGCTTTATCAGCCAGTTGACGGTCAGCGTGATGATCAGGCCTTTCGGGCGTTCATGCACCCGGCGCAGGCTGCCAAAGTTCACCGCTACCATCATTGGATAGACCATAAACCAGATCAGCACAGCCACCAGGAAATTTACTGAACCGTACTCAAGGGCAGCCAGAGCCTGAAAAACGTCGGGCAGCAGGCTGCCCAGGCCAATCCCTGCTGCTACGCAAAGCGCAACCCATATGGAGAGATAACGTTCAAAAAAACTGATGCCATCATTGTCACTCATGCAAACCTCTTGTTGTGTTCTGTTTCGGCACTATAGCCCACCCCAGCCCACCCCAGCGCTCTCCGGGGATTGTCACCAAAGTGTCAACCACCCTACATCAAACCGTCATCAATACGTCATAGCATGTGCTTCTGATAACAAGAAATACGAATTCATTATCGGACATCGGAGTCAACACATGCACAATTCCCACTCGTTTCAACCGCGCAAACTGCTTGTAGCCATGCTGATGGTAACAGGTAGTACAGCGGCTTTTGCACAAACATCCGACATGGAAGAAATCCTGGTGTTTGGCCAGCGTGCCGCACAAAACAAGGCACTTGATGAGTACCGTCGCGCTAACGCTATCACCAATTTTATTGCCGCTGATGATATGGGGCAATTTGTCGACCAGAACGTGGCGGAGTCTCTGCAGCGTCTGCCCGGCATCTCCATTTCCCGCGACCAGGGCGAAGGCCGTTTTGTCAGCGTCCGTGGTATTGATGCCGGGTTGAGCACGGTCACCATCAATGGTATGCGCATTGGTACGCCGGAAGATGGTTCGCGCGCAGTGCCACTCGATGTGATTCCGACCGGATCAGTTGAACTGCTGGAAGTCACCAAGGTACCAACACCGGACATGCCCGGTGACGCCATCGGCGGATCGGTCAATGTTCGCTCAGCGTCTGCTTTTGACCGTGAAGGTCAGCAGCTGTCCTACCGCGCAGAAGCCTCCTATAACGAGCTGAGCGGTGAAACCAGCCCAAAAGGGCAGGTCACTTTCAGCGATGTATTTGACGCGTTTGGCAGCACCGAAAACCTGGGGGTGACCTTTGGCATGAACTATACGGAGCGTCAGATGGAGTCAGATAACGTTGAAGCAGCGTACGATTTTCTCGACTTCAACGGTTCAGATGTATTGTCCGTTATCGAACTGCAGGAACGTAAATATGCATTAACCCGTGAACGCACGGGTGCCAACCTGAATCTGGAATTCCGTCCCAGTGAGACTGTCCGACTGTACGCGTCTACGGTATACAGTAACTTCAAGGATGCGGAATCGCGCCAGCGTACTATTTATGTATTTGAAGATGGCGATCTGACGAGCTTTAATGGATCCGCTGCTGTTTATACAGATATTGCCGAGGATGGTTTCCGTCGCCGTATCCGCTTCCGCACCAAGGATCAGGACACACTGGCCTTTAATGCCGGTGGCGAGCATGATTTTTCGCAATGGCGTCTGGATTACAACGTCGGCATTTCGGATACTAAAGAGCGCGTTCTGGATGAAAAAGAAGGCCGTTTTGAAAAAACCGGTGATGCCCTGAACGCTGATGTGCTGATTGGCAGCGGGTTGCCGTCATTCACTATCCGCAACGGCAACACAGTGACCCGTGAGCACCTGATCAACAGCAACTATGAACTGGATCGGGTAGTGCTGGAACCAATTCTGGTTGATGACCGGGATGTTAACTTCACTATCAATATGGAAGTGCCGGAAGCGTTTGGTATCAATACCCTGACTGTGAAAGCAGGTCTGGACGGACGTTTCAAAGAAAAAGACATCAATGTCGACGAAATCGAACTGCGCAGAACTCCGGATCTCAATCTGGCTGAGTTCAGTAATACTGCCTTGTCACATGGGCTGGCGGATCTTGGTGATGGTATCAGCGCCGCCCTGTTCATGGACTACTACGCGAACAATCAGAATGCATTCTCGCAGCGCCCGCAGGATGTGGACGAAAATACCGAGCTGTCACTGTCGCAGGATTTCACAGCTGATGAGGACGTCACGGCGGCCTATTTGATGGGTACCTGGGAACTGGATCGTCTGCGTGTGATTGCCGGTGGTCGCGTTGAGCGCACCGATTACAGCGCCCGCGGTAATGAGCTGGTCTATGGAGTTGACGGTGCGCTGAGTGTCAATGCCCGCAACGTCAGCTCCAGGTACACCGATTTCCTGCCGGGACTGCATGTGCGTTACGAGCCGACTGATGATCTGGTGATCCGCGCAGCCTGGAGCAACACCATTGCCAGGCCGTCTTTCAGTGATATCTCACCACGCTCACTGGTGAACCGCGAAGATCTGGAAATAGATACCGGCAATCCCGATCTGGATCCTTACAAAGCCACCAACTTTGATCTGCTGGCTGACTGGTATTACGGCGATTCAGGTGTAGTCTCTGCTGGTGTGTTCTACAAGGACATTGAAGACTACATTGTGGAGTTCACGTCACGCAACAACCCGGCGTTTGGCGGTTACGATGTTACCCAGCCCATCAATGGCACAGAAGCGTCAGTAAAGGGCATCGAGTTCAATGCTCAGCAGGGACTGGAAATCTTCAGTGAATCGCTGACTGGCCTGCTGGCAGGCGTCAATGTCACCATGCTGGATACCGAATTGAAACTGTCACAGCGTGCCGGAGAGAACTTTATGCTGCCGGCAGCGGCTGAAGAGTCAGGCAATATCTATATTGGCTACGAAAACGAGCGCTTCAGCACCCGCCTGAGCGCTACCTATCGTGGCAAGATGCTGGATGAAGTGGGTGATGACACCAACTTTGATATCTATGTTGCCTCGCACACGCAGGTCGATCTGACGGCATCCTACCGCTTCAGTGATCAGTTTGAACTGGTGGCTGAACTGATCAACCTGACTGACGAGCCTCTGGAACTGTATCAGGGTACCAAAGGTTACACGCTGCAGCTGGAAGAATACGGCCCGACGTTTGCGTTTGGTATCAAAGGTCGTTTCTGATTTCTGTTGCAGTTGGAACTAGAAAAGCCCGGCATCTTGCCGGGCTTTTTTTTGCTTGTTGTTCTGGCGGTTAGTTGTAAAACTACAGTAGTCTTTTGCAGCAATCACAAAAAACGGACACAAGCGGATTAGATACATCAAAGGTGTATATATGGGATTCAAGCTGGAAACCTTGATAGCGGACTGCCAGCAGGCGATTCAACATGACAAACCACAGGAAGTCATTACCAGCATTATTGCCGATGCGATAGCAGATCCGGAAAGCATATTTGCCGAAATCGGCCGTCCGACCAAAGCAGCCATTGAAAAAATTTATGTGTCCGATATGCTGACAATTGTCAATGTCGTTTGGGCGCCAGGCATGACCCTGCTCCCGCATAATCATAATGTCTGGGCTGTCATCGGGGTTTATGAAGGGCGCGAGGACAATATCTTCTGGCGGCGTGTTCCTGGCGATGAGGACGGAAGAATTGAAGTGGCGGGTGCAAAGTCCATTTCGTCTGGTGAGGTGGTTTCATTGGGCAAGTCACTTATTCATTCGGTGACAAATCCTACCGACGCGTTCACCTGCGCGATTCATGTTTACGGCGGCGATTTTTTTGCAATGCAGCGGAGTGAATGGGAGCCGTTAACCCTGGCAGAGCGTCCCTATGATATCGCGAGGAATCTTGCACGTTTTGAGAAGGAGAACGCCAGGCTACAGTAGTTCCTGCACAAGCTCCGGAGGGCGACAAAGCCTGGCACCTTTATCAGTGCAGACAATTGGCCGATTCATCAAAACGGGATGGCGGGCGATTGCCTCAATCAGCGCCTCTTCTGTTGCCGGTTCATTTGCCAGGCCCAATTCCCTGAACACCGATTCATTGGTTCTTGTTATCTCCAGCGCGCTGCAATCGAGCAGTTTTAAAAGCTCTTTGATAGCTGTGACCGAAAGAGGGGTTTTCAAGTACTCGACCACAGTGGGCTCGATACCCGCAGATTGTATCAAGGACAGGGTCTCCCGCGATTTACTGCAGCGGGGATTGTGAAACAGGGTGACTTGCATCATTCCTCCTAAACATTAAGCCAGTGCTCCATAAAAAAGCCCCGCCAGTGTGCAGTTTTTTTCGACCATAGGGAACCGATCGGGGCGGAATAATTCAAACAGCTTTGGGCTGTTTGAACCCTGCGGGCTTCGCGCTGACGCGCTCGTTGCAAATTGCTACGCAATTAGTAATCGGAAACAGCTTGGTGGTTCTCATCCGGCCCCCGGACTCCACATACGAAAAAGCCCCGCTGGCGCGAGGCTTTTTGAATATGGTGCCCAGGGGCGGAATCGAACCACCGACACGAGGATTTTCAATCCTCTGCTCTACCAACTGAGCTACCTGGGCGTTTTGCATGGCTGCAAACAAGGCGCGTATTAAACCCGTTGCGGCGGGCGGAGTCAAGACTCAGAGCGCCACTTACTGCGTATTTCTTTGCGTTTTCAATAGCGGATCAGTCATTTTGCGGGGCGACGTAACCTTCGGCGGTGTCATGATCCTGGTTTTCCAGGAAACGATCCATCTGCTCCTGCAGGTAGCGCCGGTCGTCGGCTGATGCCATGCTCAGGTGTTTTTCGTTGATGAGCATGACCTGTTGCTTCTGCCAGTCCTGCCATGCTTTGGCTGACACGTGCTGGTAGATCTCCTGGCCTTTGGGGCCGGGATAGGGGGGCATGGGCAGACCCGGAAGTTCTTGCTGATATTTTTTACAGAAAACAGTGCGTGTCATGGCGGTCTCTATAGGGTTGCTTGATTGTATTGATTGTATTGATTGTGAGTCAGGCTGGCACTGCCAGGCGCTCCAGGAGTTTTTTCACCGGTGCGGCCAGGCCTATGGCAGGCGCCTGTGATCCGTTCTGATACCAGAGGATACCGGAGGAATCGGCAATCTGCGAATCTGCCCGAAGATTGACCAGAACCGGAGTGATGTCCAGATGGAAGTGGCTGAAGGTATGCCGCAGGCTGGGCCATCTTTGCTCGACCTGAGCGTTTTGTTGCGCCAGCCAGTTATCCAGCTCTGCTTCATCCTGACATTCCGGAAAGCTCCAGAGACCTCCCCAGATGCCCACTGACTGCCGCTGCTGCAGCAGAATCCGGTTGCCGGGATCGCGGCAGATGACCATCAGGACCTGTTTCTCAGGCCTTGCGCGCTTTGGTTTGCTGACCGGCAGGCGGCCGGTGATACCAAGTTTTAGTGCCATGCAGTCCCTGTTAAGTGGGCAGGATTCACAATCGGGTTTGCTGCGGCTGCACAGTGTTGCGCCCAGGTCCATGATAGCCTGCGTGTAGTCGGCAACCCTTTCCGTTGGTGTTGCTGCGTCGGCCAGTAACCATAACAGTTTCTGGGTTACCGTTGTGCCGGGCCATTGCTGGATAGCATGGTAGCGACACAGCACACGCTTTACGTTGCCATCCAGAATTACGCCGCGCTGCCCCAGGCTGATGGCCAGAATGGCACCTGCGGTTGAGCGTCCGATACCCGGCAGTGAGCCAAGCAGCTCCGGGTCAGCCGGGAAGCTGCCGGCAAACTGTTCGACCACCATTTTTGCGGCCTTGTGCAGGTTGCGGGCCCGGGCGTAGTATCCGAGTCCGGTCCACAGGTGCAACACCTCATCCTGCGGCGCGGCCGCAAGCGCCTGCACGTCAGGGAAGTGCTGCATGAAGCGCTGGAAATAGGGGATGACGGTGCTGACCTGGGTTTGCTGCAACATGATCTCCGATACCCAGACCCGGTAGGGAGTTATATCCTGTTGCCAGGGCAGATCATGCCTGCCGTGCCGGTCAAACCAGTCAAGCACGGCAGCTGAGCTCAGTGGTTGATGGGTAGTGCTCATGCTCAGTTCTGAAACAGGTTGCGTACCCGGTCGCGCAGTCGGTCCACCTGCTCGCCGATTGCATCACCGGCACGACGCTCGATCTCATTGCGCGCGATCTGTGCGAACACGTCGCGCACGCGTTGCAGATCCGGGTTGCAGTATTGCAGGCCGGGATCGGTGAAGGCGGCCTCGCAGCGGATGGGCCAACCGATATTCTGGTAGTCCGCGTTGACCCGAATTGTCTGTGGCGCCGGCTCTCCCAGAATGGTGAAATTGACCTGATAGTCGAACAGGCCGTTGTCCAGGTCCACGCCGCCTGTGCCAGCTATGTCAAAGTTATCCAGCCGAATGCTCAGTTCCTGATTCTCGCGAATACCGTTGTTGAACAGTAAAAACGCTTCTGTGTCATTAAAGCGCACAATGTCGGGCCATTGCGCTGTCAGGTCGCCACGCGGGTTGAGGACGGAAATGGCTGCAAAGACGCGCTTTATCATGGTGATATCGACTGAGCCGTCACTGATCTGTGCGCGGCTGGCACCATCAATACTGTCGCGCAATGCATCAATTGTGTTGCCGGTCATGGTGTGGCTGGTACTGGCATCAAATCGGCCAGTGAAAAATCCCATGCGCGGTTTGTCAGCTGTCAGCGCAGTGGCGCTGACATTTTCCATCCCGGTTTGCAGGCTGAATTGTGCCGGGTTCACGTTGGCATCAATAGTGAGCAGTGCTTCCAGTGTCCCATCGTAAAAACCGGCTGGCTGTGTGTCCAGATTCAGCATGCCGTTTTGCACCGTCAGTGAAAACTGCAGCGGTGCCAGGCGCACACCGGCATAACTGATCGCTTCTATGGCGTGGTCGCCACGGATATCCAGTGTGCTGAGCAGCTCCAGCGGTAGTTCCGTTGGTGCGGTTGGTTCTGCTATCGCGGCTTCGGTGTCTGTTGCTTCGCTGTTCGCCAATTCTGCAGTTGGACCTGATACGGGTAACCAGTTGTCCAGATTGATTTCACTGCCGCGCAACTCATAGCCTATCAGCATATTGCGGGTTTCAGTGGCATACAGGGCGTCACCCCGCAGCTCAACCAGACTGTCGTCCAGGCCTACCAGCAGCTCGTCCAGCGTGATGCCGCGTGAGTCACCGTTTATCCGCAGGGCCTGGATGGTGACCTGTTGGGCATCCGGCGCAGGCATGGCGCTTTCGTTCATGCTTACAAAGTTTTCCAGCAGGTAACTCAGGTTGAACGTATTGCTGCTCAGGTCTGCCTGCCAGCGCATCTGGTTCTGAAAATCATTGATGGTTGCGCTGCCGCGCATAACCAGCGGGCTGAGATTGAACTGCAGATCGTCAAGGGAGATATCGCCAGCGTTAAAGTCGATCGAGGTACTGGCCTGCAGGTTCAGGTCCAGATCACGATTGGTACTGCCATCAATCAGTCGCATGGAAATTTCCAGCGGGAACGACCGGCCATTCAGATTGGTGTTACTGCTGATCATGTTCACGTTTTGCAGGCTGGTATTGCGGCCCTGTTGCTGGTCACGGATGTCGATGCTGGCATTATTGACGGTGATCTGCCGGATGTTGATATTGATGGGAAGGTCGCCGCTGCTGTTTGTGGTGCTTTCCCGAGGCGGGCTGTCCAGCAGCCAGTTGCTTTGACCGTCGCGGTCAACAATCCAGTTGATGTGCAGATTGTCGGAGACAAATTCCTGCATATCCAGCCTGCCTCGCATCAGGGCGGCCGGATCCAGTTTTAATGCAACATTGGAGAACGAGGCCAGTTCCTGAGGTGTGATGCCATTGGTCAGGCGCACATCCCGGATGCTCAGACCAAAAGAGGGGCGGAAGGTCCAGTCCATGTCACCGGCTATACGTAATGTGAGGCCGGTCTGCTGGGCAACAACAGCTTCGAGTGCCGGACGATATCTGTTGGGGTCGACCACCGCAAAGAGTACAAAGATCACAATGACAGCAAAAACAATCAAACCGCTGGCAAAAAAGATGAGGTACTTCAACAGCTTTGACATGGCGAGCGACATCCCGGGCATTTCCTGGTTCGGGTGCTGATTGTCGCATGAAAACGGGGAGAGGAGAAAGGTGCAGCGTCTGGTGCCCTGGCGGGTGCTGTCCCGTTTTTCCGGCCGACAAGCTATCAGATCGCCAGGATGACCGCTGTTTCGGCCCCGCTCAGCAAGGCACTGGCCGCGGAGGCGTGCAACGGCGTATAATGCGCACGCAAATCAGACTTCTCAGGATCTCTTAATGTCTTCATCGTCACAGTCGGGCCGTCAGGCCTCCGTAGAGCGCAACACCAAGGAAACGCAGATCAAGGCGACTGTGAATCTGGATGGCAGTGGTGTGCTTGAATGTGAAACGGGATTGCCGTTTCTGGATCACATGCTGGATCAGGTTGCCAGGCATGGCCTGATCGACATGCAGATTAAGGCGGTGGGCGATCTGGATATCGATGCCCATCATACGGTTGAGGATCTGGGCATTACACTGGGCATGGCCTTCAACAAGGCGCTGGACCGCAAGGGTATTCGTCGTTACGGGCACGCATATGTACCGTTGGATGAAGCCTTGTCGCGGGTGGTGATCGATTTTTCCGGTCGCCCCGGGCTGGAGTTCCATGTGCCGTTTACCCGCGCCTCAGTGGGTGGATTTGATGTGGATCTGTTTTACGAATTCTTCCAGGGTTTTGTGAACCACGCGCTGGTTACACTGCATGTGGACAATCTGCGTGGTATGAATACTCACCATCAGATAGAGACAGTGTTCAAGGCATTCGGGCGCGCCCTGCGCATGGCGATGGAGATTGATCCGCGCAGCGCAGATGTGATCCCGTCCACCAAAGGCAGCCTCTGAGTCGGGGCTGCCGTTCAATTGTCACGTGCTGGCGCCAATAGCAGGAACTTCTGATCATGAATAATGTAGCCGTCATCGACTACGGAATGGGCAATCTCCATTCTGTAGCCAAAGCGCTGGAAAGTCTGGGCGACGACGTACACGTGGATGTGACCAGCGATGCCGGCCGTATTCTGGCAGCAGACCGGATTATTTTTCCTGGCGTTGGCGCAATCCGCGACTGTATGGCAGAAATCCGGCGGCTGGGCATTGATGGCATCGTGCGGCAGGCGCTGACGGCTAACAAGCCAGTGCTGGCGATCTGTGTTGGTATGCAGGCACTGATGGAGAGCAGCGACGAAAACGGGTTGGTTGATTGTCTGGGTATTCTGCCGGGCAGCGTCAAACGGTTTGGTGGTGAGTCGGGCACGTTGGAGGATGTTGACGGTCAGCGGTTAAAGGTTCCCCACATGGGCTGGAACCGTGTGCAGCAGGTCATTGACCACCCCCTGTGGCAGGGAATTGATGATAACAGCCGATTCTATTTTGTGCACAGTTACTATGTTGCGCCTGCGGATCAGTCTCAGGTGGCGGGTGTCACAGAATACGGACATGAATTTGCGGCTGCTCTGAGTAAGCAGTCCCTGTTTGCCGTGCAGTTCCATCCGGAGAAAAGCCAGCACAGCGGTTTGCAGCTGCTGCGTAATTTCCTTGGCTGGGATGGTCGGTTGTAGTTATTGAGCTGTAGTTGCCGGGTTGAAGCGGCTGAATGGGTTTTGAAATTATTTTATTCAACAAGGTTTGTAACGCATGCTGGTTATTCCTGCAATAGATCTCAAAGACGGACAATGTGTACGACTGCGCCAGGGGCGCATGGAGGACTCGACTGTCTTCTCCGACAACCCTGTGCAGACGGCGACCCACTGGAAAGAGCAGGGTGCCCGTCGCCTGCATCTGGTGGATCTGAATGGCGCATTTGCCGGCGAGCCGGTCAATGGAGCAATTGTCGAGGAAATTGCCAGAACTCATCCGGATCTGCCCTTGCAGATTGGCGGTGGTATTCGTGATCTGAAAACCATCGACTATTATCTGGGCGTTGGTGTTCAGTACGTCATCATAGGTACGGCGGCGGTCAAGAATCCTGAGTTTGTCGCGGAAGCCTGCAGGGCTTTTCCCGGGCATATTATTGTGGGACTTGACGCGAAGGATGGCTGGGTGGCTACTGACGGCTGGGCGGAAGTCTCCACTGTCAATGTGGTTGACCTGGCGCACCGCTTTGCTGATCTGGGTGTGGATTCCATCATTTATACTGATATTGCGCGAGACGGCATGATGCAGGGCGTGAATGTGGAAGCGACACTGCGTCTGGCCAGGGAGTCGAGTATTCCTGTGATTGCCTCCGGGGGTGTCAGTCGTATGCAGGATATCATTGATCTGGTGAAAGTGGCCGATACTGATACCGGTCATGGCATCATGGGCGCCATTACCGGTCGCGCAATCTACGAAGGCGCGCTGGATCTGGCAGAGGCTCAGGCTTACTGCGACCGAAGCTGACACAGGAGCATTAGAGATGGCACTGGCAAAACGAATCATACCCTGCCTGGACTGCGACAAAGGTCGTGTGGTTAAGGGTGTCCAGTTTGAGGACGTTCGTGACGCCGGCGATCCGGTCGAAGTGGCCCGACGTTACTGCGAAGCCGGAGCAGATGAAATTACGTTTCTGGATATTACTGCTTCCAGCGAAGGCAGGGAAACCACGGTACATACTGTGGAAGCTATTGCCGGCCAGGTGTTTATTCCGCTGACAGTGGGCGGTGGTATTCGCACCCTGGAAGATATCCGTACCATGCTTAATGCCGGCGCTGACAAGGTGTCCATCAATACGGCGGCGGTGTTTAACCCGGAATTTGTCCGCGAAGCCGCGCAGCGTTTTGGCTCTCAGTGTATTGTGGTGGCAGTTGATGCCAAAAAGGTGAGTGCTGTCGGGCAACCGGATCGCTGGGAGATCTTTACTCACGGTGGCAGAAAACCCACCGGCCTGGATGCCATCGAGTGGGTCAAGCGCATGGTTTCTTATGGCGCCGGTGAGATTCTGCTGACCAGTATGGATCGTGATGGTACCAAAATCGGTTTTGATCTGGCGCTGAATCGTGCCGTCAGCGATGCGGTGGATGTGCCGGTGATTGCCTCGGGTGGTGTGGGCAATCTGCAGCATCTGGTGGACGGTGTGCTTGCAGGTGGCGCCGATGCGGTGCTGGCGGCGAGCATATTTCACTTTGGAGAGTATTCGATTCCTGAGGCCAAGCAATACATGGCCGAGCGCGGAATCGAAATGCGGCTTTAACCTGTTTGTCTGGCCGGATCAGTTGTCAGGCTGTTTGTCTGTGGTATCCAGTCTGGCCAGTCTGGTCAGCAAATCTGAGACGTAAACCAGTTGAATCCCTTGATCGGCAAGGTCTGGCAGTGCCTGCTCAAGAAAGTCCAGTGTTGCCGGATACGGGTGTCCTATCGCGACAGCAAATCCCTGTTTGTGCGCAATCTCCAGTGCACGGTTGAATTCAATGGCTATGGCGTCACTTTCTGCAATGTTATCCAGGAACACATGGCGCCTTAGCGTGGGAATATTATTCGCTTCCGCTGTTTGTCCTGCCACACTTTTGCTGGTGGTCATGCTGTCTACAAAATAAAGCTGCTGTGCTTTCAGTTCTGTCATGACCCATTGCATCGGTTCCGGCGCGGCTGTCAGTTCACTGCCGGTATGGTTGTTGACGCCGCGTATATGAGGTATGTCAGCTATCGCCTTGCGGAATCGTTCGGTGAGTGTTGTTTCATCAAGGTCCAGCGTCAGACCGTCAGGGCCCAGATCCATGCCGGCGATATTGCTCATCGGCGCATGCAGCATGATTTCCTTGCCGGTCAGGTGACCCTCTTCCGCAAGGCGCTGGCCATGCGGCGTGAACGGCAGCACCGCCAGCGTGATGGCGCCGGGCAGTTGCACTGCACGGATGCCCGCTGACAGATTGTTGCCAATGTCATCCAGGATGATGACCAGTTGGGGTAGATGCTCTGCGGGGGCGGGTAATAGGTTTTCTTCAGGCGACGGCTCAGTCTCAGAAACCGGCTCGGCAGGCGCAGCAACGATATCCTGCGCCGTTGGTTCGGGTTCAATCGTTCTGACTTCCTCTGTTGAGGTTAGTGAAATTGACTCCGGCTGTGGTGACGTAATGGTCGTGTTGCCGCCCAGATTAAATGCCAGAATCAGCAGCAGTATCAGCGCTGTAACAGTGGCGGCAGCAAGAAATGGAGCTGAGGTAAATGGGGTAGAAGCAAAACGGGTTGCAACCGGGCGGGCTGTAACAGAAGGGGCGGGAGGGTCAAAATTAAACTCCTCCGTCCCCTTTTTTGGGCGGGATGACATCAGTCTTCCTGCCGATGCCGCTGACGCGCGCTTTCCATGATGTACCAGCCTTTGAGCAGGGTCAGTGCCTCATTCAGCTGGTAGTCGCTGACCACAATCTGTTCGGCGGAGGTGATTGGCATCGGGCCGGCGACTTCGCCATTGCCTGGCAGGTGACCCTCCAGATCGCGCTCGGAATACACGCCGCGGCGGGGAGTGCGGCGGGTAACCAGCGCTTCGTCAACGATAATATCCGGTTCAATGCCCAGTGCCTGGATGGACCGACCTTCTGGCGTAAAGTAGAGTGAGGTGGTCAGCTTCAGCGCCCGCTCGTTGTTCAGGGGCAGTACCGATTGCACGGAACCCTTGCCAAAACTACGGGTGCCCATGATCACCGCACGGCCCTGATCCTGCAGCGCGCCGGCGACGATCTCTGCCGCCGAGGCAGAACCGGTATTTACCAGTACGACCAGCGGTACGCCTTCACTGGGGTCAGCGGCGGTGGCGTAAAAATTTCCGTCCGGATCATCAAACCGGCCCTCGGTATAAACGATGCGACCGCTGGTCAGAAATGCATCAGCAACCTGAACAGAAGCCTGCAGCACGCCGCCGGGATTGTTGCGCAGATCCAGCACCATACCGCGCAGTGTGCCATGTTCTGCCTTCAGTTCCTCAAGCGCCCGCTCGACTTCCTGACCGGTGTTGACCCGGAATTGCGCTATTCGCAGATAGGCGTAACCCGGTTCGAGCAGGCGGTGTCGCACACTGTCCACGGCGATAATTTCACGGGTCAGGGTCACGTCTATCGGCTCGGGTTCGGATTCGCGCATCAGGGTCAGGTTAATTGTACTGCCGGGCTCTCCCCGCAGCAGTTCAACTGCGTCGTTAACCAGCATTTCACGCACCGGCCGGCCATTGATTTCTATGATCAGATCCCCGGGCATCACGCCAGCGCGATCCGCCGGGGAGTCATCAATGGGAGTGATTACCTTGATGTAACCATTTTCCTCGCCTACCTCGATGCCCAGGCCACCGAATTCACCTTCGGTATTCTCCTGCAGCGAGTCATAGTCGTCGGCGCTCAGATACGCTGAATGCGGGTCCAGGCCAGCCAGCATGCCGCGGATGGCGTAGTCAATCAGCGTCCTGTCGTCAATTTCCTGCACATAGGCGGTGCGGATCGCTTCCAGTGCTTCGGCAAACAAACGCACTTCATCTATGGGCAGCGGGCGGGCGGGTGATGAACCGGGGGGCGAATCTTCCTGGGCAAAACCAGGCAGACTCACCAACATACAGACCGCAAACAGGTTTGTGCGCAATTTGCGGAAACCACTGTTGAGCAATGACGTCATGTTCTCTCCTCGTGCGCCCGGGCTTGCAGGCGCTGATATTTTCAGCAGTTTAGCGCACTGTCTCCAGCCAATCGACCGGATTTAACGCTTCGCTGTTGCGGCGAATTTCAAAATGCAGTCCCGGCACGCCGGTGCCACCATCGGTACCTGACAGTCCCAGCACCTCACCGGGGTTCGCCCAGTCTCCGCTTTGTTTGGCCAGACTCTGCTGGTTGGCATACAGACTGATATATGAATTGCCATGATCCACAATAATCAGGTTGCCTGAGCCGCGCATCCAGTCTGCAAACACCACCCGGCCCGGATGTACCGCGCGCACCGGAGAGCCTGCTTCTGCTGCAATGATGATGCCCTGGCGCCGAAGGCTGCCGCCGCCATAAGCGTCGCCGAAGCGCGCCAGCAGTTCCCCGCGCACCGGCCATGGTAATTTGCCCTGCGAATCGGCAAACGGCATCAAGTCTTCCGGCGCAGGGATGTCGACTATGATGCGGTTGATCTCCTCAAGCAGAGCTTCCAGGTTGACTCTGTCCTGTTGCAACTGCTCCAGCTCGGTGCCGCGCTGTGCCATCTCCTCTGTCAGCCTGGCAATCAGTGCACTTCGTTGTTGCTGGCTGCGTTCAAGTTCTGCGCGCTCCTCATCAAGTCGCGCATTAATGCTGTCAAGTTCTGCCCGGTTGGTGGCCAGTTGCGCCGAGTTGCTGGCGAGTTCATCCAGCGTTTGCTGCCAGCGTTGAATCTGCTCGGTACGGTTGCTGTTAAATGCCTCAAAATACACCATCATGCGCTGGGCGATTGCCGGGTCCTGCTGGTTCAGCAGCAATTTTAATTGACTGTCATTGCCTGCCATATAGCTGGCGCGCAGGACCTCCGCAATTTGCCGGCGCTGGCTCTGGCGTTGCGTCCGCAGACGGGTCTGTTGTTGTTCCAGGTCGGCCAGCTCGTTATCAAGGGTGATGATGCGGTCCTGATTGCTACTGATGTTCTGCCCGATGGTATTGATTTCGCGGGCAAGGTTGCTGAGTTGCGCTTCCTCGGCAGAGCGCTGCTGGCGGGTCTCGGTCAGCCAGCTCTCAATCCGGGTAATTGCCTCCTCTACCGCCGCCAACCGGGCTTCCGGTGCCTGGGCCTGCGCGACCAGCGCCGTCAGTGCCAGTAGCAGGACTGTGCAAAGACAGGCTACGGTTTGACGGCAAGGCAGCGGCCCGGCGTTCATGGCTTCATCAGTACGTGGCCGGTCATTTCAGCCGGCACGTCCATATCCATCAGCGTGAGCATGGTCGGAGCGATGTCGGACAGGGCGCCTTCGCGGGTGAAGTGCCAGTTTTTTGCACCTCCTTCATTATCCGCACCGACATAAACCAGCGGCACCGGGCCACTGGTGTGGGAGGTCAGCGCCTGACCGGATGCCGGATCCATCATCTGTTCCACATTGCCATGATCGGCGGTGATCAGCATTTGTCCGCCGGTCTCGCGAATCGCACTGACCAGGCGGCCCAGGCAGGTATCCAGTGTTTCCACGGCTTTCACAGCAGCTGCAAAAACGCCGGTATGCCCGACCATGTCACCATTGGCATAGTTGCAAATGATCGCATCATAGCGGCCGGACCGAATGGCCTCGTCCAGCTTGTCGGTCACTTCCGGCGCGCTCATTTCCGGCTTCAGATCGTAGGTGGCTACCTGCGGCGACGGGACCAGTATCCGCTCCTCTCCTTCGTAGGGCTGTTCGCGGCCGCCACTGAAAAAGAATGTCACATGGGCATATTTTTCGGTTTCCGCGATGCGCAGTTGTGTGCGGTGCTGAGCAGCCAGATATTCGCCCAGCGTGTTTTTCAGGGATTGTGGTGGATAGGCGCATGCCGCATAACGGTTCAGGTCCGACGAGTACTCGGTCAGCATCACAAAACTGCTCAGGACAGGGCGCGCCTTGCGCTCAAACCCGTCAAACCCGGGATCAATCAGTGCATTGGCCAGCTGCCTGGCCCTGTCTGCACGGAAGTTCATGAAGACAATGGCATCATCATCCTCGATACGCACAGGGGTCTCGCCGTCTGCAACCACGCAGGTGGCTTTAACAAACTCGTCATCCTCATCGCGCGCATAAGCGTTGGTGAGCGCCTGCTCCGCGGAAGGCGCAGTAAAATCGGCAGTGCCGGCGGTAATCAGGTCGTATGCACTCTGCATGCGATCCCAGCGCTGGTCGCGATCCATGGCAAAATACCGCCCGACAACCGAAACGATCCGGCCCAGCCCCGCATCGCGCAATACCTGATCCACTTTGGTGATCGACGGCATCGCGCTGCGCGGGGGCATGTCACGGCCGTCCAGAAAGGCGTGCAGGTAAACTCTGGTGACACCCTGCTGTTGTGCCAGGCGGATCATGGCCAGAATATGTTCTTCGTGACTGTGGATGCCACCCGGGGACAGCAGCCCCAGTATATGCAGCGCTTTCTGGTTGCCCGCGACCTTGCTGCAGGCTTCAGTCAATGCCGGGTTGCTGAAGAAGCCACCGTCGGCGATGTCCTTGTCAATCATGGTGAGGCTCTGGTACACCACACGCCCGGCACCCAGGTTCATATGCCCGACTTCCGAATTGCCCATTTGTCCACCCGGTAATCCCACTTCAATGCCTGACGTGGTGATCAATGTATGGGGGCAGGTATGCCACAGTTCATCCCAGGCGGGTGTGTTGGCGGCGGCAATGGCGTTGGAGTCGGTTTCTTCCCGATAGCCCCAGCCATCGAGGATCAGGAGCAGGGTGGTTGGGCGCTTGGTTGTTGCTGTCATCGATTGTCAGTCCCGGATTGTTGAATGGGCGCAATGAATTGGCGCGCCGAGAAGGCGCTTATTATCGCGGATGTCGCCCAAAAGTACCAATACTGATCCTGCCCGTGTATACTTCGCAGCCGATAAAGCAGCACCACCAAAGAATTTCAGGGCTCAGGATATGGCGCAGGTTATAGAGTTCATAAGTAATAACTGGATGCTGGCCAGTGTCTGGATAGCACTGCTGGCGGCCTTTTTCTGGCACAGCAGCAGGACGGCCAGTCGTGCTGTGGGCACCCAGGAAGCGGTCATGCTGATCAACCGGAAAGATGGTGTGGTGCTGGATATCCGTGATAAAAAGGAATACGACGCAGGCCACATTGTGGACTCGCTCAGTATCCCTTCCACAAAGCTGGCCAGCCGGCTGGCAGAGCTGGAGAAGTATAAAGAGCGTCCGGTGATTGTTGTCTGTAAAATGGGGCAGCATTCGTCAGATAGCTGTAAAATGCTGGAAAGTGCCGGATTTACGCAAGTGGTCAAGCTGCGTGGTGGCATGGCCGAATGGCGCGGGCAGAACCTGCCTGTTGTTCAGAAATAGTTGCCAGAAGTAGTTGCCAGAAGTAGTTGCAAAAGTAGTGTTACGCAATCGCCTCAACACATTCATATCAATCAGACAGTAAGAGAGATGGTCAGATCATGGCAGAAAACGACAACAACCAGAACGGAAACGCAGCGGCCGCCCAGCAGGATGGCCAGCAAGGTCCAATGTTTGCGCTGCAGCGCATCTACCTGAAGGACTGCTCATTCGAATCCCCCAAGACACCGGACGTGTTTCGCGGGCAGTGGGCTCCAAAAATCACTTTCAACCTGAACACCAGCAACAGCAAAATAGCTGACGGCGTTTACGATGTTGTGTTGAAGCTGACCATTGAAGCCAAGCAGGAAGACAACGTTGCATTCCTGGTTGAAGTGCAGCAGGCCGGTATTTTCACCTGTGACAAATTCCCGGAAGCAGATCTGGAGCGTGTTCTGGCAACTGTTTGCCCGAATATCCTGTTCCCTTATGCGCGTGAAACAATTGATGCGCTGGTTACCCGTGGCAGCTTCCCTGCCGTGATGCTGTCGCCGGTGAACTTTGATGCCGTCTATGCGCAGTCCAAGGCGCAGCAGCAGGCAGAATCTCAGCCAGCCAGCTGACCTGCGATCTACGCCAGGCCGTTAAAACCGGTCTGGCGTAATGCTTCATACAAGCCGATAGCCACTGTATTTGACAGGTTCAGGCTGCGACTGTCTGCCTGCATGGGTAGCCGCAATCGCTGCCCGGACGGTAGTGCTTCCAGAATGTCAGCCGGCAGGCCTCGTGTTTCAGGGCCAAACAGTAGTGCATCCCCGTCTTTGAACTGTGCCTGGTGATAGTGGCAACTGCCTTTTGTGGTGAACGCATACACGGTGTTGCAAAGTCCGGCCCCGACAAAATCAGACAAAAATACCGACCAGTCGGGCCAACGGGTGACCTGGCTCATGTCGTGATAGTCAAGACCGGCCCGTCGCACTCTCTTCTCATCCAGCTCAAAACCCAGCGGCTCGATTAAATGCAGGCGTGACTGCGTGTTGGCGGCTAATCGAATGATATTGCCGGTGTTGGGCGGAATTTCCGGTTGATAGAGGACGATGTTAAACAATTTACTGATAATTCCCTCAAAAATGGCCCCAAATATACCCTTCAAGTCTTGGCTTTACTATAGAATTTGGGCAGTTAAGCTATATAATTCAATGGATTCTTAGGATTGATTATATAGCTCACAGTTACGTGGTTTCGCGACGCACAGCGAAAGGAGAAATGAGTGTTGCAATGGTTGGGGCGGAAAAAGCGTGTTGAAGGATTGGTCGGATTATCCGTCAACGATACACGTATCTCTCTGGCTCATGTAACACGTCGCCGTGACGATATCTATCTGGAGCAATGTGTTCAGCATCCTCTGGATGGCGTGGGTGCTCGTGATGGTCTTGCCAGGCTGGTTGATGAGCTTGGGCTTGCAGGCGCCGATGCCAATTGCCTGCTGGTGCCATCGGACTACAGTATTTTTCTGGTCGAGAAGCCGCAGGTTGAAGAAGACGAGGTGCGGGCAGCAATACGCTGGAAAGTCAAAGACTTGCTTGATATGCCTGTCGAGGACGCAATCATTGATGTTTTTCATCTTCCGGAAGATGCGTTTCAGGGGCGAAAACAGATGATCTGCGCTGTGGTGGCGGACAAATCGAAACTGGAGCAGAAAATCGAACTGATCAATCGCGCAGGTTTGTCGCTCAGCAGTATTGACGTGCCAGAGATGGCAATGCGCAATATCGTCAGCGAGTTTGGTGATGACAGCAATGGTCTGGCATTCATCTCCCTCAAGCAGAGCGGGAGTGTCATGAATATTACACGCGGCGGTCAATTGTATCTGTCGCGCAAGATCAATACGCCGGTCGGCCCCGATGCACTGATGGAGTCGGACTGGGACATGATTCGGGACAGGCTGGCGCTGGAAATCCAGCGATCACTGGATTATTACGAAAGTCAGATGGGTCAGGATCCGGTTTCACAGATCATGATAGCGCCCCGGCAGAAAGATACCGAATCAATGATGAACAGTCTGGCGGATGCACTGGCATCCCCGGTGGGCATGCTGGACTTTTACCATGACTTTGAGTCGCCGGAATCAATTACCGGGTATACCAAGGGTGCCTGCATGATGGTCATTGGCGCATCCTTGCGAACAGACGATGGCGGAGGTGCCGGCTAGATGTCAGCTATCCGTCAACAAGTCAATCTCTACCTGCCGGAACTGCGCCCGCGGCGTGACCTGGTTACAGCAAACCGCACCCTGGTGGTGGTTGGTGTTATGGTGGTATTGATGGGGCTGACAAGCGCCGTGCAGTTGCTGCAGAAGAATTCCCGGGAATCGAATCTGGTGCGAACCCAGGAAGAGCTCAGAGTGCAGACGGCCCGTACCGAGCAACTCGAGCGTGACGTGGCTGCGAGGGCGACCGATCAGGCGCTGGTGCGTGAGATGAATACCCGCGAGCTGCGACTGTTGCAGTCGCGGGAATTGTACGAATTCATGCAGGGCACAACCCTGGGGAATCTGGTGGGCTACTCGGAACATCTGAAAGACCTGTCGCGGGCATCCTTTGCCGGCTTGTGGCTGAATGAAATTCGTGTGCGTGGTGACGCGGAGTCCGTGCTGATTCGGGGCATGGTGCAACAACCCGGCATGCTTCCCGACTATGTTGGCCGATTGAGCAACGGGCGCAGCTCCATCAGTACCCGCCGCTTCAACCGCTTGATCAGCAGTCGCGCAGCAACGACCGAAGAGCAATATGAATTTGTGCTGGAGGCAGGGCAATGAACCTGAGATCCGGCTGGAGAAATGCTACTCAATCATTTGACGATCGCAAGCCGGCGGAAAAAGTCCTGCTCGCGGGTCTTGGCCTGGGTGTGCTGTTCTGGGCGTATCTGATTTTTGTTTATGAGCCGTTCAGTATGCAGTTGCAGGAAGCCGAGCGTCAGTTGCTGACAGCGCAGGCACGGCTGACAACAATGCAGCAACGTGAACAGATTGCCATTACCACCGGTAATGAGGATCCGAATCAGGCAGTGCGGCTGCGAATTGAGCGGGCGGTGGCAGATCAGGCGCAACTGCAGCGTCGTATTGAGGATCTTGCCGGCAATCTCGTGACGCCGCAGTCAATGACCCGGTTGCTGACATCCATGCTGGAGGAGCGATCAGGCCTGCAGTTGGTGCGGGTGGAAAACCAGATGCCCTTGCCCATGCGTAATGACGGGACACCGGTAGAGGCGGTCGATCTGGAGGCGGATCTGCAGGCGGATCACCAGCAGGTTTACAAGCATACATTAAGAGTGGAATTGGAGGGCGACTACCTCAGTCTTATTACGTACCTGCGTCGTGTTGAGTCCTTCTCGGAAAGTTTTTTCTGGGATGAAATCCATTTTCAGCAAACGGAATGGCCAAACGCGAAGATTACCCTGCAACTGCACACATTGAGTGCAGAGGAGGGTTTTGTGGGTGTTTAAGGTGTTTAAATTGATAGCTGGGTTTATCGTGTTGGCTGCCTGTCTGTTCAGTGGCTCAGTCATGGCCCAGACAGTGATGATTGACGGTGAACTGTTCCGCGACCCAACGCGGCCCCCGTCAGCCACAACCAGTGCCGCAGCAGTTACTGCTGCGGTCGACGTGGGAGGGCCTGCCCTGGCACTTTCCAACAGACTGAACTATGTCGTCAGTTTTGTTCGTACTGGCGGATCCAGACCAATTGCGGTGATCAACAATACACAGTTGACCATCGGCGATGAAATTGAAGGCGTACGTGTTGTTGATATCAGAAACGGTGAGGTAGTTCTCGCGGCTGATGGGCAGGAGTATGTCCTGTCAACCTATGCACGCTCAGTCCGGGAGCCTGTGCAATGAAGTTGTTATCAGAACAGATAATCCGTGTTGGAGAGGTAATGTTTTCAAGTTGTTGTAGAGTCGCATTCATGCGCATCCTGGCCGCAGGCCGTAGCCGTGGCCATTTGCTGGCAGTGCTGGCTGCTCTGGCGCTGGCGGGCTGTGGCGCAACCCTGCCCGGCCAGAATGAGGTCGACGGCACTGTCATGGAATCCATGCAGGCTTTGCTGGATGATGCGGAAGACGAATACAGGGCTGACGCATCGGTAGTGCCAGACGCTGAAGCGCTTGAAGAACTGCTGCCCGGATTGTCACTCAGTGATGATCTGCTGGTTCCTGTGGCAGAGCGATTTAATGTAGTTGCCAATCAGGAAAATGCCCGGGAATTTTTTAACAATCTGGTTGCCGGGACCGATTATGGCGTTGCAGTCAGTCCCGAAGTTGAGGGAGAGATAAGCCTGAATATGCCCAATGTGTCTATTGCTGATGTGATGGAGGCTGTTCAGCAGACTTATGGCTACCAGATTACACTGCAGGGCAATACCTATCAGATTCAACCTCCCGGAATGGAGACACGGATCTTCACCGTTGATTATCTGAATGTCAGCCGGTCGGGCAACTCCAGTGTTCAGGTATCATCGGCCAGCGGCGGCGCGGGCGGACTGGGCGGCGCCTCGGGCGGCTTTGGCGGCACCACAGGTGGCTTTGGTGGTGTTGGTGGCGTGGGCGGTTTTGGCGGTGCAACCGGCGGCTTTGGCGGCGTTGGTACGGGAGTCGGTGGTGTTGGTGGCTTCGGCGGTGGCACCAGTGGTGCCATCGGCGGCGGCGGTGGCGGCGGACAGGTTACGACCACCACTGAAACGGATTTCTGGAGCGACATCAAGACCACGCTGGAGAATATGATTGGCCTGAGTCTGAATGATGCCGCACCCAGCAACGCCAGCAATATTCCCGGCACCGGACTGTTGGCTGGACTGGGCGTTCCTTCTGCGCCCAGAGCCAGCAGTGCATCAGATGCATCAGGGCGGGCAGTCGTTGTTCAGCCACAGGTTGGTTTAATCCTGGTGACTGCGACACCGGACGAACTTGATCGGGTAGCCTCGTTTATTGATGCGGCACAGAACATACTGAGTCGTGAAGTGACCATTCAGGTACAGTTCCTGGAAGTCATTCTGAACAAGGGTTTCCAGTCGGCGATTGATTTTGATACATTCGGGCCAGGTGGTGCGGACGGCACCAACAACCGAATTACCGGTCAGTTTGGTGCCGGAGAGGAGGCGTCGGGCATAGACGGTATTTCCAACCCCCTGAGTATCGTCACCAATTTTACTGATTTTAATGCGGTCTTCCGCCTGCTTGAGTCGCGCGGTACGACTCAGGTACTGTCCAGCCCCAGTCTGAAAGTACTGAACAATCAGAAAGCGGTTTTTCAGGACGGTGACCAGGAGTATTTTCAGACCAACGTTGGCTCGAACATCGTTAACACCGCCTCATCGGTAACCGAAACATCATCAAGCAATCTGCAGCAGTTTTTCTCCGGAATTTCCATGGACATCACGCCGCAGATCAGCGCTGATGGCACCATCACCCTGCATGTGCATCCAACCATCACCACCGTTACCGAGCAGAACAAGGCAGTGGATGGTCAGCAGGTACCGCTGGCACGCACGTCGGTTCGCGAACTGGACAGCATCATCCGTGCCCAGGATGGCCGGATTGTGGTATTGGGCGGGCTGGCTTACGAGCGCAGTGTAGACAATCTGGCAGGCGTGCCGGGACTGAACGATCTTCCGGTGGTGGGTGCTGCGTTTGACCAGCGCAGACGAAGCACCATCAAGAGTGAGTTTATTATCCTGTTGCGGCCGATGATTGCCAACTCCGAATCGGAGCGGCGCATGCTGCGCGAACGCAGCGACCGGTTAAGGCAGCTCAATCAAGAGTTCAATCCGTTCTCTAACCAGTAATACAGAAGGCTGAGACATTCCATGTATCTGGATCATTTTGGTTTGAAAGAGCTGCCGTTTTCCCTGACACCGAACACGGAGTTTTTCCTGAATATGGCGAGTTACCACAAAGCATTCAATATGCTGATGGTATCGATAGCCAATCGGGAGGGCTTTATCAAGGTGGTTGGTGAAGTAGGCACAGGTAAAACCATGTTGTGCCGTAAAGTACTCAACTCGCTGGAAGAGAATCCAGGGCAGTACGTCACCGCATATATTGCCAACCCGGTTCTCAGCCCCAAAGGTCTTTTTCTGGCTTTTGCCGAGGAACTGGGGATCGAAGCCGATGCTGATATCGGACATCACAGTCTGCTCAAACGTATTACGAAAGTATTAATGGAATACTCGGAGGAAGGGCGCCAGGTCATTCTGTTTATCGATGAAGCACACGCCATGCCTCTGAAGACGCTGGAAGCGCTGCGCCTGTTGACCAACCTTGAGACGGAGCAGCATAAGCTGTTTCAGGTAGTACTGTTTGCCCAACCCGAACTTGATGAGATGCTCCGGGAGAAATCGTTGCGTCAGCTGTTGCAGCGAATCACTTTCTCCTACCGTCTGGAGTCGCTGGATCGTGAAGGTGTTGATCGTTATGTGTCGCACAGAATGGCTACTGCCGGGTACAACGGGCCGGCGGTATTCAGTTCAAAGGCGCTGGATGACCTGTACGATGCAACCAAAGGTATACCTCGTCTGATCAATATACTGTGCCACAAGGCACTGATGGTGGCATTTGGTCGCGGTGATCGCTCGGTGGAGCGTGAGCAAATGGAAAAGGCAATTGCAGATACCGAGGGTGTTGAACTGAACCGGAGCGGCTTTGGAGTCGCCACAAAAGTAAGTATGGTGATGGTCGGAGTGGCCGGAATACTGCTTGTTTATATGTTGAATTATTATTTACGGTGAAAATGCATGAGCCTGGTTAACGACATGCTGCGGGATCTTGATGCCCGCCGACGCGATGTGCCGACCCACGGTGCAGGTGCCGAAAAACTGGTGCCGGCCGGTGACACATCCGGGGGCTCCGCACGCGGGCAAGGTAAGGCTGTCCGGGTGGCAATTGCCCTTGGGCTGATTGTGGTCGTGGCCGGTGGTGCCTTTTTTTACTGGCTTCAGGAATCCGGCAATACGGCAGTTATCCCGCCAGTCAGAATGGTTGAGCCGGGCGTAACGCCACTGGTTGAGGATTCGTCTCAGGATCTGGCGGCAATGCGGATGCTGGAAGAGAGGCTGCGACAGCTGGAACAACAGAATCAGCGCCTGCTCAGTCTGCAGGCTGAGCAACTTGAGAGTGCCACTGCGCCGGTGTCCAATCCGGCGCCGGTCCAACAGGGCAACTGGCAGGAGACGGAATGGGCGGCAGCCGTTGAGGAAGTGCCGGTAGTTGATCTGCAGCAGATCGCGGAAACCGCATTGTCCGGTCAGCAGGCAGCGCAGCAGGCGCCGGTCACGATTTCGCAATCTGCCACGCCGTCCACACCTGCCACCCTGCCGGTCTCCGGGGAAGCCGGGGTCATCGCCAACCCGACCCGCAGTCCGCGCGAGTTGAGTTTTTCTGATCAGGACCGGCAGCAGGTACAGCGTTCACTGGAGCAGTGGTCAAATGGCCAGCGGCTGACTGCGCTGCAAACATTGGACAGCTTTATATACGATAACCCCCAGGCTCACCAGTCCCGCGAAACGCTGGCCAAGCTGCTTATTCAGCAGGGGGAGCAGGAACGGGCGATGCAGGCAGTTGACGTTGGTCTGGCGATTGCCCCGAATCATGCAGGTTACCGGAAGGTCAAGGCGCGGTTGTTGATTGCCAGTGCGCGCGCGGCCGAAGCAGTGCAGTTACTGGATGCAGCACGTCCGTCAGTTGCAATCGACCCGGAGTATCATGACGTGCTGGCAACTGCTCTGCTGTCTGGTCAGGACTACGAACGGGCCGCACAAACCTACCGCGCCCTGTTGCAGCAGGATCAGACAACGGGCCGCTGGTGGTACGGCATGGCTGCATCCTATGATGCCCTGGGGCGCACCCAGGAAGCCGGCAATGCCTACGAACAGGCGCTACAGCAATCAAATCTGACGCCGGGGTTACGACAGAACAGTCAACAACGTCTGGCCGCCATCCGTCAGAACTGATTACCCGCAAGCAGGTCGCATTATGGCAGTGAAACAGAAAATCAGAATCGGTGACCTGCTGGTAAAAAGTGGCGTCATCACCGATGAACAGCTGCAACAGGCGCTTGCCAAACAAAAGAGCACGGGGCTGAGGCTGGGACGAACCCTGATAAATCTGGGGTTTATACAGGAAGACCGGTTTCTGGAGTTTCTGTCCGAGCAACTTAACATTCCGTTTGTTGATCTGCGCCGTTACCGCTTTGATGATTCAGTCGTACAGCGCCTGTCCGAAACCCACGCGCGTCGTTTTCGTGCCATTGCCCTTTCCGAAAAGAATGGCCTGCTGCTGGTGGGCATGGCCGATCCGACGGATATTTATGCCTATGATGCGCTTGAACGGGTCCTGCAGCAGCCGATTGAGCAGGCGGTCATCCGTGAAAGTGAACTGCTGGCTACATTGGACATTGTTTACCGCCGCACGGATGAAATCGCTGGATTTGCAGAAGAGCTGGATGACGAACTGACCGAAGGGCAGTTCGATCTGGCGTCGCTGGCGCCCTCCGCGGATGATAGCGATGCGCCAGTGGTCAAGTTGCTACAGTCCCTGTTTCAGGACGCAGTGCAGGTCCGCGCCTCGGACATTCACATCGAGCCGGATGAAAACGTCCTGCGCATTCGCCAGCGTATCGACGGCGTGTTGCAGGAGCAGATTGTCAAGGAGCGCAGAATTGCGCCGGCCCTGGTGCTGCGGCTGAAACTGATGTCCGGGCTGGATATCTCTGAAAAACGCCTGCCACAGGATGGCCGCTTCAGTCTGAAGGTAAAGGAACGCAGAATTGATGTGCGTCTGTCCACCATGCCTATTGAGTATGGTGAGTCAGTGGTCATGCGTCTGCTGGATCAGACTGACGGGGCAGCAGACCTTGATCAGGTAGGGATGTATCCGGCCATGTTGCAGCAGTTCCGCAAACTCATTCATATGCCGCATGGACTGATTCTGGTGACGGGCCCCACCGGTTCCGGTAAAACCACTACGCTCTACGGTGCTCTGCAGGAACTGAATGAAATAGGCAAAAAGATCATCACGGTTGAAGACCCGGTGGAATACCGGTTGAGCCGGGTGAATCAGGTGCAGATCAATCCAAAGATCGGTTTGAGTTTTGCCAAGATACTGCGGGCAGCATTGCGTCAGGACCCGGACATACTCCTGGTTGGTGAGATCCGCGATCAGGAAACCGCTGAAATCGCGCTTAGAGCGGCGATGACAGGTCATATGGTACTTTCAACGTTGCACACCAACGACGCCGTTTCCAGTGCCATGCGTCTGGTGGACATGGGGGCGGAAGGATTTCTTGCGGCAACAGCTATCCGTGCGGTGCTGGCACAGCGGCTGGTGCGCCGCCTGTGTGATAACTGCTGTGTTGACTACCAGCCGTCGCGGCAGGAGGCCAGCTGGATTCGCCATACCCTGGGCAGCGAAGCGCCGGAACAGTATGTGCTGAAACAGGCCAGCGGCTGTCACCGTTGCAACAATACCGGTTACCGGGGACGTATAGGGGTGTTTGAGTTGCTGGTGCTGAACGATGACATGGCAGATGCCCTGCGCCGTTCAAACTCCTCGGATTTTGTCAGGGCTGCCCGGGCCAGCAAGGGGTATCGGCCGCTGGTGGTAAGTGCGATGATGGAAGCGTTCAGCGGCATTACCAGCCTGGATGAGGTTTATCGGGTGGCTGAGCAGCTTGATGAAAGCGGCGAGTGGTCTGTACACGATGAGTCACCGGATGAGCGTGAGAAGGCTGACGCGCTGGCCAGTGACGACATGCACCTGATGGACTGGAAAGAGTAGGGCCTGGCATGGCATATTTTCAATACAAAGCCCGCAATACCAGCGGCGCGCTGATTTCCGGCGCGCTTGAGGCCGTCAATCTGGACGCCGCCGCCAGTGAGCTGCTGGGGCAGGGCATAACGCCAATAGAAATTCGTGCCGCGCGTGGTAAAGTCAAATCCGCACCCTCTCCCTCCCCCGCGAGCAAGCCGGCGGCAAAACGCAAAAAGAGCAGTAACAGTAGTGGTGGTTTCAGGCTGGATGGTGATGCATTTGAAACCCTCAATGCCGCATTGAAGCATCGCAAGATTACCATTAACGAGCAAATCATTTTTGCCCGTCAGATGTTGAGCCTGGCAAAGGCGGGTATGCCGCTTGACCGGGCACTCATGGGATTGCAGGCATCCTCCAAAAATGAGGCTTTCAGAAAGGTTCTGCAGGACGTCCAGCAGGCATTGGAATCCGGGCAGACTCTCTCGACAGCATTAGGCCGGCATCCCAAAATTTTTTCCAATCTCTTTCTGGCCCTGGTGGATGTTGGTGAAAACACCGGGCGGCTGGATCTGGCATTTGAACAGATCGGGCGCTATCTGGAACTGGAAAAGAACACCAGGAAGCAGGTCAAGAGCGCAACCCGTTATCCCAGTTTTGTCATGGTTACCATCGCAGTGGCTTTGGGTGTCATTACCTATTTTGTGATTCCTGCATTTGCCGATACATTCGCCAGGCTTGGAGCGGAGTTACCACTTGAGACCCGGATTCTGGTTGCCATTTCGGATTTTGTGGTCAATTGGTGGCAATTTCTGATTGGTGGCACGCTGGCGGCGTATTTTGGGTTCCGCACCTGGGTAAACTCCACGGTAGGCCGCCTGCTTTGGGATGAGATCAAAATGCGCCTGCCATTGGCTGGCGATGTCTACGAGCGCGTCGCGCTGGCCCGGTTTGCACGCACATTTTCCATGGTGATGAAAGCCGGTGTACCGATAGTGCACGGCATGGGCGTCGTTGCCGCCTCAGTAGGCAACAAGTTTGTTGCCAAACGCATCCTGAAAATGCGCGATGGCATATCCCGGGGTGAGAGCCTTTACAATACGGCGCTCAATGCGGGCATGTTTTCACCCCTGGTTCTGCAAATGATCTCGGTCGGGGAAGAAAGCGGGACAATTGATCAGTTGCTGGAAGAGGTTGCCGACTTTTATGATGCGGAAGTTGAATATGACCTCAAGCGTCTGGGCGAGGCGATAGAGCCGATTCTGATCATGGTCATCGCGGGTATGGTCCTGATTCTGGCGCTGGGCGTATTCCTGCCTATCTGGGATCTGAGTAGCGCAGCGTCCGGGTAAATTTGGGGACATTTCTCTTGCCCTGGCCTGCCACACAGGACTAATTGGGGAAATTAAGGACTGATACCTCAGTGCTGTCTGTCGATCCCTGCTAATCTTCTCTGCAGGAATTTACCTCAGGATATAAAAGCCCCAGGATATAAATGTGCAGCGATGACCGGGAGTACCGGCAGTGATGAATACCCCATGAACCTTGACTTCAGAATGGCCGCTAAATCTGATTTTCAGGCCAGCAGGGAACGTCAGCGTGGTTTCTCGATGTTCGAGATGATGGTGTATATCCTTGTTGCCTCCATCATGTTTGCAGCAGCGTTCAATCGCTACCGGGATTTCCCCGGCGAGGCAGAGCGCGCCAACTTTACGGCCATCCTGGCTCAACTGAACGCGGCTACCAACCTGCAGATGATGCGGATGATCGCAGCGCAGGAATGGCAATCAGCCGGGGTGCTGGAAGGTGCAAACCCAATGGATTTCATGCTGACAACACCCGGTAATTATGTGGGTGCCTTTGCCGGTGTTGATGAGTCAACACTGCCACGACGTATCTGGTACTTTGATACGACCCGTCGCCAGCTGGTCTACCTGGCCAATGACGCCAGCAATCTTTATCTGACAGGTAATGGTCAGCGCACTCCAACTGCCAGTGTCAGGTTCGCGATGACTAATGTATACGCAGGTGGGACGCCGGGTGAAGGCGGCTGGCGAGGCATTGTGCTTGCCCCGGTCATTCCGTATGAATGGCAGGTGGTGCCTTTGGAGTTGTATGACGAAAGTGCAGGCACTGAATAGTCGGGTATAAATCTGGGTAGCAAAGGGTAAGAAACGAAATAACCCCTTGTTAAAAAAGAATAAAATCTGGATTTTTTGGTAATTGTGGTTAGAATGACGCGCCAGTAGGGACAAAAACGGGTAAAAATGGCAAATTTAGGGAACGTTAGCTATAAAGCGTGTAGATTGACGTGAAATCGCCTGATAGCATGACTTCCAAGCTACACCGAACAATCAGAACGCACGAACAATCAGAACGCACATTGTATACGTATACGCAAGACAGGATTTACGATCCACGCAAGAGCGCAAGATTTTTAAACGAAACTTTTAAACGGAAACACCACTAGCAAAAACGCTGAGAGTAAGGAGTAAAGATATGAAGATTCAACTGAAGGCTAAAAAACAGAAAGGTTTTACAATTATCGAGCTGGTGGTAGTGATCCTGCTGCTGGGCATCCTGGCTGCGACTGCGCTGCCACGTTTTCTTGACGTGACTGACGAAGCGCATGCCTCTGTAGTAGAAGGTCTGCGTGGTGGTCTGGCAACCGGTTCTGCACTGTTCCGTGCAACCTGGGTTGCTACAGGCCAGTCAACAACTGCTGCCGTGGCTGACTTTGGCCTGGGCACTTTGTTCGCCAATTCAAACGGCTATCCGATAGGCACGGCTGCAGGTGATCCTACTGTCAATACCTGCGTTCAGGTTTATGATGGTCTGCTGCAAGGCGGTCGTCCTGTGGCAGCAGCGGCAACTGTAGCCAACGCTGCAGTTGCTGCAGATCGCGAGACTGCTATCGAAACAGCTGCGACTGCGACCACTGATGTAGTGGCTGTACTTGAGCAGGCTGCGGCTATCGCAGACTCAACAAGCTGCAGCTTTTACTACGTCGGACAGTACAAGTCAGGTACCACAGGTACTGGAAACGACAGGACGATACCGATGATCTCATATGATTTCACAACAGGTGAGATCACCCAAACTACCTATACAATGAACCTCTAATCGAAAGCTGACTAGTTATCGATATAGGACATCACCGGACATCCTGACGTAGGCTCGGGGTGTCCGGTGAAGAAAAAAAACGCCTTCAAACGTATAATCGGTTGAAGGCGTTTTTTTATGTTACCTTCCGGTATCCGGACTCTTCTGAAAGCTGAGCGATGAAATCACAAACGGGCTATACAATTATTGAACTTGTGATTGTGATTGTGCTGGTGGGCATCATCTCGGCAGTCGGATTTTCACGTATTCTGCGCAGCGACACCTACAACGCTATCATTGCCCGTGATCAGATTGTTTCTCTGGCCAGATCTGCGCAGCAGCGGGCAATCGGCCGATCGGATGTGGCAATGACCATCCAGCCAGATGGTGATGATCTGGAAATTCGCATCCAGGACGGCGGCGGTACTCTCCAGACAGCGGTTGTCAGCAGTATCAGCGCGGTTCTTAGTGGCGATGTCAATGAGCAGGACGGGTGCAGCGTAACGCCGGGCGCGGACACCATTACCAATGCGGCACCCTTTGTTTTGTCATTTGACGAGCTGGGTGATCTGCTGGCTGGCGGTGTGACCGGCGCAGCCGGGTTCCCTGAGGCCGTCAGCACTGCCGCACGCGTCTGCATCAATAATGATCCTGCCATGTCTGTCTGCTGGTCAGCTTCCGGTTATGCCTATGTCGGAGATTGCATTGAATAGACGGTATCTGCAGCGCCAGCGTGGGGTGACCCTGATTGAGCTGGTGACAGTGATTGTGATCCTTGCCATTTCGCTGGTCGGGGTGACTGCGGCCATCTCCAGTGCGGTATCGCGCAGTTCGGATGTTATACTGGAAACGCGGGCACTGGCATTGGCGCAGAGTTATCTGGATGAGATTCTGGCCAAGCGGTTTGATGAACGGTCTGCGCCAAGAGGCATTCCGCCCTGTCGTACCAATTGTACAGACGAGATTGATTTTGGCCCTGATGGCGGCGAAAGTGCACGTGAAGATTATGATGATGTGGATGATTACCACGGCCTTGACGAAGGTTTTGGCCAGGCCGATCCGCTGCGGGATTCAGAGGGCAATGAGCGGCTGAATTATCCTGATTTCCGGGTCAGGGTGAATGTGCGCTATCTGGCGCTGGGCGTTGGTGAGACGGAAGAAAACCTTGCAACAGCGCTGAATGATCTGACAGATGAGCAGGATGCCAAACTGATTACTGTGACAGTGAGCCACGCCAGTCGACCCCTGGGTTGGGATTTCAGTGTATACAAGGCCAATTTTTAATATGCGGCGCGCTAACGGATTCACAATTATAGAGATTGTCGTTACCTTGCTGGTATCGTCCATCCTGGCTATTGGTATCGTGCAGTATATTGGTGATTCCGTCACCGGTTTTATCAGCACGGGTAACCGCAACAAACTGGCCAGCTCCGGCAGGGTCGTTGTGGACCGGATTGCCATGGAGTTGCACAACGCGGTACCCAACAGCCTGCGGGTGACTGCGGCGCAGGCGGGCGGCGACCAGTGCCTTGAGTTTATCCCGTTTTCTGGTGCCAGTTCCTATGTTGATGCCCCGTTTACCGGCGGCGGCGGCACAGTGATTGATGCCATCGACTTCAACCCGTTCCTGGCACTGGGCTCCCCGGCCGGTGTATATGCCGTCATTTACCCCATCAATACCCAGGCACTCTATGACGCCAATAATCCCGGGCCGCTGAAGTTGGTGGACTCCATTGTAGACACCGGTGGTGCCGATGGAAAAGTGACTGTTACACTGGACAGCAGTCACCGGTTTTCACGCCGCTCACCTGTCAACCGCCTGTATGTTGCCGGACAGCCGGTCAGTTTCTGTCTGTCGGGCGGCAATGTGTTCCGTTATCAGAATTATGGATTCCGGTCAGCCCAGTGCACGCCGGCGACCCCCACTTGCCTGCCAACTGCAGCGCCCGACAGAACGCTTATCAGCCAGTCACTGGACAACGCCGGTCTGACCGGATTCTCGCTGATGGCAGCCACTTTGCGCCGCAATGCAATTTTGTCCATGGATCTGCAGTTTATTGAGTTGACGGATACGGTCAGGCTTAAACACGAGGTATTGATGCGCAATGTGCCGTAATTCAGTGACAATTTCAGGGTTTGGCGCTGCTCGCCAGCAGGGTGTGGGACTTCCGGCAGCCATTTTTGTGATCACGCTGATGGCGACCATCGCGATCGGGGTTAACCTTCTGGTGTCACAGAATGCGGAAACATTTGAGGAGGAGATTCGTCTGACCCGGGCGTTTTATGCAGCCGAGTCGGGGGCAAACTTTGCGATGAACGCATTGTTCCCGCCAGACGAGTTTCCGCAGTACGATACAACTGCGATCTGTCCTGATAACGTGGGGACACCCAGGGTGTATGAATTTGAAGCAGATGGACTGAGAGAATGCAGCGCAGAGGTCTCCTGCGCCATCGATGCCACTGTTGATGATGTGAATTACGTCACCATTTCCAGCACGGGTATCTGCGGTCAGGTCAGCAGAACCGTGCAGGTGCGAAGCAGTTATTCCGATCTGTAAGTCAGATGGCGCCTACCAGGCGGAAAATGAGCAGTACCAGCGCCAGTGTGCCGATTCCGGCAACACTGTAGGTGATAATATTGCTGGGGCCGACATGCGTTCGATAGGGGTCCAGAGTCCGGCCGCTGTCGTCTGCGCGGTGTTTGATATCCCGGCACAATCTCAGTTTGTAATTGTCGAATTTTTCCACCAGCTGCCAGCCTGCGGCAGATTCTTCCTGCAAGACTTTAAGGAGCTGGCTGGTTTTGGCGAAATGTGGTGTGGTTGACTGAATGACCTTGTATTCGATTTCCATGTTCTGCTCCGGAAAGCCAGTTATTAGACCGGTTCTATTCTGTGCGGAGGTGGGGAGATTTGCAATCGTCCATCAGTAAAAAGCGGGTCAATTTGGGGATAAAATGGCCGCAGCTGGTCCGGATATTTCGGTAATCGCCGGGATGATCCGATACAATGCATAAGTTTATAATAAATCAATGATAACTCGGGTATAACGCCTCATGAAACACCGCCGATCCCGTACTCGCGGATCAACAGCAGGCAACAGCAGCAGGCTCTCCGGCATGCGACGGTTTCGTCGTATGCTGTCGCTTGCAGCATTGCTTGGTGCCGGTGGCTGGGCGTTTGCACAGGTGCCAGAGCCGGTATCAGGTACCGGTGGGGACGACATCCAGGAAGTTACTGTTCCGCTGATTGGCACCGGTGGGTCTATCTCCACTCAGGGCAGTTATACCGTACACGTTTTTAACGGCGACGGGACGTTTGTGCCACCGGAAGGACTGGATGAGCTTGACGTCCTGATAGTTGGTGGCGGCGGTGGTGGTGGTGGCACCTATGGCGGCGGCGGCGGCGCCGGCGGACTGCGCTGGCTGACAGATGTCACCGTGGACCAGCCTTCCTACAGCATTGTTGTTGGTGCCGGTGGTGCTGCTGGGGGAAGTATTACAACCACAAATGATATTGCAGGCAACGCCGAAAATGGAGGTAACTCCTCGTTCGGGGCAAATGTTGCACTGGGCGGGGGTTATGGACAGGGCGGTGCCCAGAATTCCAATGGCGGCGGAGACGGTGGTTCCGGTGGCGGCGGCGGTGGCACCACCCAGAATGCACCCAGGCCGGGAGGTTCCGGCACCGTCGGTCAGGGTAATGATGGTGGCGACGGAGGTAGCAGCACCACGGCCAACAATCGTTCCGGCGGTGGCGGTGGCGGCGCGGGTGCGGGCGGTGCCAATGGCACTAATGATGCTGGTGGCGATGGTGGTGTAGGCAGCGATTTTTCCGGCATTTTTGGCACGGGTGTTGGTGACAGTGGCTGGTTTGCCGGTGGTGGTGGTGGTGGAAAGCGAAGTGGTGGCAGCAGTCTGGGCGGTGTG